>JAEEGJ010002451.1_pt1 | contig 95980 bp, 77 predicted proteins | sample 8958761 | NCBI WGS metagenome assembly JAEEGJ01 (sample SAMN16246546, study PRJNA631951) | gut metagenome | biome: gut microbiome; feature: rumen; material: RS-attached | host: Bos | place: Iran: Karaj | collected 2018-10 | reverse complement strand
CTCGCTACCGCCACCATAGATATACTCGGTTTCAGCCAGCGGTAGACCGCTCTCCTTCTCGGAGTATCCGGCATTCGCACCTTTCATATTGACGGTACTGCTGTAGGCGGCATTATAGACATACTCACCTGAAGTGTTTTTCTTACCGACAACACCTTCCTCACCACCTCCGAAGATTTGGAAAGTATAGCCGTTGTTCAGGTTGACGGTAGTACTGCCCCAAATCTCGGTTTCCTCACCATAACCAGCACCAAACACTGTCATGGCAACAGCCTGCACATCATCACCCTGAGCCTCGCGGAGCACGCCGGAACGGCGCGCACCACTGATGGTGTATTCGTTTTCGCCATCGGTCTGGGCAAAGACCTTGTCTTTCTCAATAAGGTCGTGGTTGATGTTGATGATGACGTTGCCGTTCACGTGACCGCTGTTGTAGCAACCGCCATAGACATTGCCGCCAAGCAGACGACGTTTTTCGTCGTTTGCGGTATTCGTAGAATCGGTGGCCATGAATTCATCTTCATTCGCACTCCATAGGGCGGTGTTCCAATCCAGCTTATCTCCTTTCGTAATGAGTTTATAATACTTGTTGGTGCCACCAACAGTAGCCGGCTCTGTACCGTCGGCAATGAATTTGCTGGTGCGCAGGTTCGTGGTGTAATACTCCTCGCCAGCCTTCAGCTTGCCATTCACAAGGTCTTCAGCGGTAATCTCAGCAAACGTGTCGTTCCAACGTCTGGGCTCGACAGTCAGGTTATCGAGGTTCAACTCGATACGGTCCTTGATCTTGCCTGCTGCTGTTCCATTGTCGGTATAGTATTCGTAAGAGGCGTTTCCACGCTCGTTCTCTGCACCCAGAATACCTCCGCTATAGGCAGGATTATAGTCGCCAGCCTCCACATCGGCATTGTTACAACCGGCCACGACTTTCTCAAAGATAATCAGACCACGGTCAACGCTATAGGTGTTCTTGCCGGCAATCGCCATGCTTCCCACGTTACCACCGCAGTAGAGCGAACCAATCTTACTCGTATAGTCGATATAATCATCAGGGTCGCCGTTGGCTTTGCTGTCAAACACGATAGCCGGCTGCAAGTTCATGGTCACACCCTGCATGTAGCTGGCGAACACAGAGGGGTCTGTCTTCATGGTACTTAATGTACTGTAGCCCTCTGCCCCCGGATAGACGCCGGCATAGTGCTTGAGCACGTCTTCGTCGATCATCTTCTCACCATTGTTACCCATAAACACCTTGTCGGCAATCACATGGGAACCAATCTTCAGCTCAACCATCGGGTTGTCTTTCTTCGTGGCCAGCGAAGCACAGTTACCACCGCAGAACACAGAGCCCTTGATGATGGTGGGATGCTCGGCATCTTTACCCTTCAGACGGATAGCCACCTGCTCGGCATTGGGTCGGAAGGCGTTCAACGCGTCGATAGTGGTGCTGAAACCAGAGGTGCTATAGAAGAAGTCGCCATAGGTCTCATCATTCTCGTAGGTATCCATATCGGTATAGGCGTAGGCGCCGTTACCGCCACCATACACGTCACCGCGGATGGAGGTATAGATACCGATGGCATTACCGCCATACACCGTACCCGTCACGTCGTTACCACCGTAGACGTTGTTGATGTCGCCACCACGAATCAGCGTACGTGCCGACAACTCGTTGGGGAAACTATAGCCTGGCAGGTTCGTACACGGTGAATACGCTCCTTTTACCGTCGGAATGACGTCTGCCATACGACAACCGCCATAGACGTTGTCGACCTTTATCGTCGATGTTTCTTTAATCTCCAGCAGCAGACCCTCAGGACTGGTCATATTTCCTCGGTTACCGCCACTATACAGGTTACGGACGGCACCACTCTGCAGATTCCACGTGGGTCGGATGGCCATCTCTGCCTTGTTGTTACCACCAAACAGACGGCCTATCTGGAACTCGTCGCTCGCAACAGACTCCTGTACCATTCTGACACCCATCAGATTATAGATACGGCTGTCTGTTAACAGCTCACCCGTTGGATTCGTCACAGCGACGACACTATCTGGATTGGTAATGCTGGTCACCACCTCACTGGGGTTGTCAACGTGGATAACGGTTTTCTCCCTGACGGTAGCATTGTTGCCGCCACCATGGGCAAAGAAGATGGTACCACCCTGAATATCCAGGTAGGTCTTGTCCAACTCGGGGATGTTCAGAGGCGTCGTGCTGGTTGCAACGGTAATGGTGGTGGGTTTGCCGTTGATTATCTTGTCTTCCGTCACGATATATTTCTCACCATCCATCAACGGATTGCCTTCGTCGTCGGTATAGTTGAAGTCACCGTTACCGCCGGCAAACAGCTGTCCGATAAAGCATTTCTCCTCGGTGACGGCAGGAGTCTTAATGCTACTAGTGGTCTTATAATCCGCATCGCCTGGACTGAGGCTATGTTCGGTGTTATAAGTATTTGCTTCTTCCTGCGTATAGTATACCGCCTCACTTGGAGTCTTGGTGCTCAGGTGCACATAGCTGTTCCAGGTGTTATCTACACCATCCATATTGCCGGTCAGCTCTGTAGGCAACGTCTCGCCTACAGCAGCCGCCGTACCGATGGTTCCGGCCACGTCGTTGCCGCCATAGACATAGTTGATGATCATATAGGCCAGGGCGTTCTTACCGTCGATGTTCACATAGGTGTTACCACCGATATTAGCCATACGGGCACCACCGAACACCTTATTTATATCTCCCGCGCGTACGCGTACGTTAGTACTACCGTCGACATTGGCGTGGTTGCCGCCACCATATACGTTACCACCAATCTTGATCTGCCCCTGTGCAACGATCGTGCTCAGGAGTATCATCAACATTATGGTAATATATCGTCTCATTCTTAACTCTTAATTCTTAATCGGCTTTGCCGACCATTTCTAATTCCACATTCTTCATTCAACACTCATAGTGGGGTTATTTAGGTCCGGGTCCGACATGACATACAGGTATGTAGGCTTGACAGCCAGATTGAGGGTATATATCTTTCCGCGTTCCGCTTCCGTAAAACGGTCTATCAAACTGAGCGGTATGGTGTTCGTTGCCGTACAGTCCTTACGAATCAGGTTTCCATTAGCATTTTTACTCGTATCCCAGTCATAGACGTCGTAGGTGCAGGTCACGACGAGTTTCGTCACCTGATAGGGCACGAAGTGGGTCAGCAGCGAGGTGTGGCTGTAATCGGTGGTCAGCCAATGACCCTCTGCCGAGGTGAATACGTAATTGCCACTGGCGTCTTCGCCCGTAGGAGTATAGACCACCGACTGAATAGGATTGGTCCCAGTGCCGTTCGCCTCCAGCCTGACCACCACATCAGCCGTTTTCTTCGTAGGCGCATCATCGGTGCTGGTTTGCAGGTATATCTTCTTCAGCTTGATATGGCGCAGGGCGTGATATTCAGCGCTCACCTTCATGTTGATAATCAGTGCCGAGCACAGATGGTCGAAGAGGAAGTACAGGTAGTTCGGATTAATGATTTTTTCTCCTCCAACTCCTGTTTTCGTACCCGTATCCAAATAGAACTTGAAGTCACCGGCACGCAGTCGGTTAATCCTCGACTCTGTACCAGCATCGTATTCTTTGTCTCCATCCACATCGTCATAGTCGCCGTCATAGTATGTTTTATGCGTCTCATCTACTTCAACACAGAATCCATGCCTTGCTCCGATGATGACGCTGGCGTCGTAACCCACAGTCTTCAGGCCGTTGATGGTCAGCACGGCACCGTCTGCATAGGAGTCTGGAGATACGCCAGGATTCAATTTTTCGAGGCTTGCGTCGGTGGCAGCGTCGCGTGGAACAAAGCCGTAGGCGTAGTAGTCGCCTTTATCTATCTTATCTTCGTCTACGTCATTGGGGAGCACCAGCTTCCAATTACCCTTAGAAGTGACATACCTCAGTCGCGCATACAGCGGATTCGGGGTGGGATCCTCTGCAATGGGGTCATGCGTCAGGAACAAGTCGATAGTGCTCTGCGAAAGACTATGGTAGTTGACGAAGGAAGTGCCCAACAGGTCGTCGTATAGCAGATAGCCATCGGGAACCGTCCACGTTCTTCTGCTGGCTCCCCCCTCTGCCTCACGATAGCGAACAGCTGATGCCGACAGTTCTATCGACATCCCGCGCTCGTCCTTAGAAGTGGGAGCAGAAGCAGGAGCCCCCTCGTCGTCAGACGAGCAAGCCCAGAGCATCATAAGACTTATCATCAGTCCCATGAGTCTCCTCAACGCTCTTACTATGGTCTCTTCAATTCTCAATTATCAATTCTCAATTATCAATTAGCGAATGCGCCTACCAGTTATACACCCATCTCTCCATCGTTCCACCATCAGCCCAGTCGGTGAATGCCGACTGTACCATCGTGATTTCCAAACCCTGCGTCGACGGTGTCAGCGACAGGCCAAGCATATAGGCCGTATTTCCCTGGAAGTTTTTCTTGATGGTAGCCGTAGCCGGCAAGACGGTTTCCTCATCGTTGTCTATCGTATAGGTAACGGTTATGTTCATGCCCGAAGCCTCGAAGTTGCGAGGGATGATAAGTAGTCCGTAGCTCAGCAAGGGGATGTATGGTGTAGGTTCCGACGGATTGTCTATATTGATGACAAACGGATAGGGACTGAAGCCTTCGGGCGTCGGGTCTGGCTCGGGTATCGGAGCCAGGTCGCCAGGAATCCATGTGTCATCCTCCTTCGTAGCCCCATTGAGCTTCACTGCACCCTCCTCGCCCGACATATCGCCGCTACATTCATACCAGAAGGGCTTATCGGTACTCTGAGTCGTCGGACTGCTCAGGTCCAGCAGCCCCTGCTTATAGAGGCCCTCTATCTTGATGCTCTGGATGGTGACCTTCTCACATCCCGGGTCCTGTATCACGGAGACGGTGAACATCAGCTTCGACATACCGTGGTGGAAGTACCAGTACACGGTTCCGTCGTAAGCATCCTTGGCCGTGGTGGTGCCACTCATCTGGTAGGTGTAGTTGTTGTAGAGCACACCATACTTCGTTCCTTCATCACCGTCGTTACCACCGTACTTAGCCGTTCCCCACAGCGGGTCGTGCTGCGTACCGTTGTGATAGTCGTCTTTGGTGACCACCACGGGCAGCAAGGGAAGACCTGTCGTCGTACTTGTCTGCAGCTGGTAGCTCACGTAGGGTGCATAGGCACGGAAGGTCAGCTTCTCGTCCTCATCCAGCGGCCAGTATTTCGCAGGCGAATAGGTCCACAGGTCGTTTTTATACTCTACGCGCTGGTTCAGCATCAGTATGTTTTCGGTAATGCTCCTGATATTGGAACCGTCGGTATAGTCGCTACTACCTGTATACCAGCAATATACGCCAAAGCCCGAGGCCTGCAGGTCAGCATTGGTGAACTCGCCCTTGCCAATCACGCTCTCCTCTCCCGTTCTACGGTTTGCACCTCGCGTTCGTGAGGACGCTTCCCCACCCTCGTCGTCTGCAAAGACGGCTGAGAAGCCCATAACGGGACCCTGTCCGACAGGCTCGCTATGGCCACCGGTGCCACCCGTGGTGGGCTCCGGTACCCCAAGGCTGTCGCTGCCACCGCTACAAGCGGTCAGCAGCACAAGCATCAGCCCTATCAGTCCTATCAGTCTTATTCTTCTCATTCTTCCTTGATTTCTATTCCGTCTATAGTATCCGTATCGCCCCACTCAGCCACATATCCCTCGAAGTCTATGCGGTTGGCTCTCAGGCGGATAGTGTATATGTAGTGGTGGTTGTGCTCCCACTCAGTCAATGGTAAGTCAGTGCTTGTCAGCTTCATCTCGTTCAGCTGTATCGAGGCCTTGTTGCTGTATTTATATTCATCTTGGGCTACAGGATTTCCGTAGATGTCGTACTTGTAGGTCGTGCCGTCGCTCTTAAAGGTAATCTCGTACTCGAGGCTCAGCTTCACGTCGTCTCCAATGGTCTGTGGCAACAGCAGTTGCGGCTCGTAGGTCTTGAAGTCGTAGTCTTGCTTCGTGGTCTGTCCACTCCAGTTGAAACTGGTGATGCCTGTCTCCTTGTCGTACGAAGGGGTCAGTCTGCCACTCTTGTACAAGTTGCTGACGCTCAGCTTTGTCAGCTGGAATTTGACGCTGTCTTTTCGAATCTCTGCGTCAGCCACGATGCGGAATTCCACCTTCGCCGTCATGTGCTTGAAGAGGAATTGCACACGGTCTGTTATCGTCAGGTCGTTGAACGGCTGACCTGGGTCGTTCGCCGTGTCGCGCGACTGTGGCATGTTCGGCAGCACATCCGACACGAGGAAGTCCACCTGGTCGCCAATGGCATTCTTCACCGTAAAGTCGAAGGTAGGCAGGCCTGTTCCGCTATTGGTCAATCGAGGTGTGATGCCTGTAGAGGCAATGTCTTCGTCGGTGCCGTCATCGTCTGCTCCGTTGCAGTAGGGGAAATAGGCGATGAACGACAGCTTGCTGGTCTCGTCGTTGGGCCAGTATTTCAGGGGCTCGTAGGTAAACGGCTCCGTGTCTTCCTGTCTGGTGGCTTTTTGGTTCCACATGAAGTTAGGCGAGTCTGCGCTGTAGTTGCGAGTCTCCGTATTGTGCAGATAGGCATAGACGCCCATGCTCTGTCCTACGGGGATGCCTGCAGTTGCCGTAAACATTGCGCTGCTACGTGTGGGCTGAACGGTATAGGCCTCCTTGAAGGCCACAGGTCGCAGCTCGCTCCCTGTAGTCTCCGCTGTCCTCGTGGTCTCCTCGCTCGAGCAGGCCATCAGACAAATCAGTCCTATTATCGTCAGTACGTACTTCATATCTCACTCAGCGTTATGGTCAATACATAGGGCGTGTTACCCTTCAGGTCACTAACCAACGTCGATGAATCGAATACCTTGGTTACTTCTGTAGGTGTAGCAGCACCTTCCGTCCACTTATAGTATACCACTGTCACCCCTACGGTCAGCGCACCCACTGGTATCAAGTAGATGTACCCCTGGCGATCACCTGTGCTCAGGGCGTTCTGTGCCGTCGTGCTCAGTCCTGCAGGCTGCCACGCATAGGGCAGTCCGTCTATATATCGTACCTGTGAGTCTATGATGCCATAGCTCGCAGCGTTGTTGTCGTCGTTTTCAATAAGGATGGTGCGATTCTCTGTATCTGCTGGTTCGAGTGCCTCCCATACAGGATAGTGTTTCGTCTCGTCTACCGTTTCGTTGTTCAGTATCAGCTTTGCTGTCTTGGTCATCGTACCTGTCAGAGAGATGCTCTTCAGCAGCACCTTCGTATTGGCAGGCAGGGCGTCCACCTTCACGTTTATCGCCAGTCGGGCCAGGGCGTGGCGCATCTTCATGTTCATCTTTCCTTCAGCAGGGATGCTTCCTGGCTTCTCATAGTACCACAGCAGATCCACCACGCTCTCCGGATTATCGCAGCGGCGGTATGTGATATAGGGTGCTTCGTTATTCGTTGAGATGCCAACAATACCCGTTGCGTCTGCTGGAAGACTCTCTAAATCAGCAGGCTCCACGTAGGGAGCGTATGCGCTGATGTAGCAGTGTGTCAAATCTGTTGGCCAGTATTTCACGGGCTGGTAGCTCCAATAGCCTGTCAGGGGGTTCTCCATATCGCCCACATGGGTGTACTCCACCTCCTGGTTGTACATCAGGTTAGGCTTGTTGTCGTAGGTTGGTGGGGTACCTGCTGTCACGCTGGCCATTGCTCCAAAGCCTGTGGTGTACAGGTCCTCTGTGTTCATCGCCCCTTCATATCCAGCTCTTGTCGTGTTCTCCTCCTCGTCATCATAGTTGCAGCCGAAAGATATGGCAATGGCCTCCTGGGGTGCAACCTCCTTGGTTGCATCCTCGCTGGAGCAGCTCGTCAGCCAGAGCATTGCTCCCAGCATCATCATGCCATATATCTTCAGACTCTTCATTTATCTATTTCTCGCAGGAAACACTGTTTTTATCTATTTCTCGCAGATTTCGCAGATAACGCAGATATTAATCTGTGGTTGTTCTTTCCTGTCCTTCATTTAACAAGTAATCAACAAACTCCTGCGGTGTCGTAGTCAAAGTCTGCAGGCAGAGGTTTAATGTTCTGGCCTATAGATGCAACGAACGGGGTAATCTCCAAATCCTCTGGTCTTATCTTGACTTCCGAAGCCATTTCGGGTGTATCGGCCACAGTCTCTTTAGACACCAAAGATGAACTAAGCAGTGAAATCAACGAGAGTTTCACTTGGTCGCTTGCCCCTTTAAGCAGCTGCCAATAGTTCTTTGTTTCTTGTTCTAATGCCAGTGTATTCATAAACGTAATTTTTCGTTAGTTACTCGTTCTGGTTGTTACATTTCTGCAAATATAGTAAATAATTATTATTTGTCCAAATTTCTTCGTCGTTTTAACATATCACCTAGGGTGAGTTTATTAAACAAAAACCTTAAAAGCTGCGAGCAATCTTATTGTCTAAGGAATCTGGGAACTTAGGAATAATATTTCCTTGATTCCTTGGTTCCTTAGAATAGATGCAAGAAATTATTTTGTCTAGGGAATTTAGGAATACAGGAATATTATTTCCTTGATTCCTTGGTTCCTTAGAATAGATGCGAGTAATTTCTTGGTCTAAGGAATCTGGGAACTTAGGAATAATATTTCCTTGATTCCTTGGTTCCTTAAAATAGATGCAAGAAATTTTATGGTCTAAGGAATCTGGGAATTCAGGATTATTTCCTTGATTCCTTGGTTCCTTAGAATAGAAATAGCCTCTGCGCAATGCTAAAGTTGGGCCGAAGGCCGCAGCATTCATGAGTGGTGTTTTTTCTGTTTTTGTTTTCATCACGTTTTCAGCACGTTTTCATCGACTCGCGTATATACGCGCGTACGTACGTGTACGTACATTAAAATATATAATGGGCCTTGTGGACCACACGCGCTTTTAGTTTTCCTCATCGCAGGGCGGTGGCTTTCTGCCACCACCCCACGAGTTTGGATTGTTATGTTTCAGTCAGGGGTTTTTACTCCCTAGTTAAGGAAAAATATTTCCATAGTTAAGGAAAAATATTGCTACACTTAAGGATAAATATTGCTACCATTAAGGATAAATATTTTTTCCCAGTATGGGAATATTTGTTTCCCAGTGAGGGAATTATTTTTTCCCAGTATGGGAATTTCCCCCCTAACTATTCGTTTAACCTACGCAGAAATTACTCCTCGTTACGAGGCAGGTCAACATTTGTTGAACTGTTAACCTCCCAGTCAGCAACCTCAGCATCGAGCTTCACAGAAGTCAAACCGATGATAAGCTTCAGGTTGTAGGCCTTGTTGTTCATAAAGCCGCCAACACCCGGAGAGAACGTGCTGGGAGTATTCAGCGTAATCTGCTTGGTAATGACATTGTTCACAGTAGATTTCCCACCATTAAGTGCTGGGTCAGTAGTTACCACATCATAATCAATAGTTACATTAAATGTGCCTACAGCACCTGGAGTAGGAATCAACATCAAATACTGATCTTTGAGGGGAGAACCAGCTTGAGCGATAACCTTCTTTTCTGTTGTGGTTACACCAGTACCTGAACTAGTCAAGTCTGTGTTCAGCTCGTTAGAGGAATTGATAGTTACAGTATAAGGAGTAGAAGTGTTAACATCCGTCCACAATGCAACGCCAGCATTGGTGTTGTTTAGATTCAGTTTACCATAAGTAGGAATTGTAGCAGTTGCAGCACCGTCAGCAAGAGTAACACTGTTAACGAAGATCTTAGTATCATCATCAAGGTTTCCACCAGGAGCAATCTGGTCAACAGCAGCAACAATAGTCATGCCAATACGGGCCAATGCATGCTGGAAGAGGAACTTAATCTTTTGATCTTTGCTGGGCTTAACCAAGTCCTTAAGGGGCAGACCTTGACCAACGCTGATATTATTGTTGTTAACGGCAGTGTAACTCAAACCACCTGCAGGAGCAACGCCCCATACAAGGTCAACACTTTGGCTGGGCACCAGACTCACGGTGTATTGAATCCAAGGATCGGCATTAGTCACAGTATTAGCCATCATTGCATTAATACCTGCATTTGTGCCAGGGGTAGTGTTAGTTGTTGATGCAACCCATGGTGCGTAAGCAAAGAAGCTTATAACGTCATTCTTGTCTCGTGAAGTAGCCGCACCGCTTACAGCATGCATGTCCATTGTGGTTTCGTTAGGCCAGTACTTCAGCGGGGTATATGTCCAAGCTGTTCCATATGTTACTTTCTGGTCGTACATATAGTTGGGACCAACAGAGTAAGCATAAGCACCATTCGCACTAGTAGTTGCTTCATTATGGTATGCAAAGACACCAAATCCTGGATCACCCAGCAATTCTGTTGTCATCACACCAGTCGTATAGGCACGAGTAGTGTTGGTCAAATAGGTGTCAAACGCAACAGCCTGTGGTCCAGACTGCAGTTGAGGTGCGCTTTGCGTTGCCTCGTTGTCACTTGAGCAAGCTGTCAGCGCTAAGGCTGCAACTGCCACGAAAAATAAATTCTTTTTCATAATTGTTAGAATTAAATTAATAAAATAAATAATTAAAATGTTCTTAGATTTCTTTTCTTCTGTTCATTAGCCCTTGCGGGCTGCATTTCTTGGATTTCTTCGTTTTCTGTTTCTTGTTTATCTGTTTTTTAAGTTAATATTCTTATTTATCCGTAATTCGCTTAAGGGGTTTGTATCTTTAACATGTAATCGTCTTCTTTGTTTAACATATAATTAATGATAATTCGTGGTACATTAATGGGAATTCGTGTTCTTTATTTCAACATGTAATTGCCATGTAATTGACCATGTAATTTCTCATATAATTAAATTAATGATAATTCGTGGTACATTAATGGTAATTTGTGTTTTATCTTTAAACATATAATTTCTCATATAATTTATGTTTTTGTTCATTATTCATTCTTTATTCTTCATTCTTCATCGGCTTTGCCGACCATTCCAAATTCCACATTCAACATTCCACATTTACATCGGTACATCTACGTTTTCTTCATCGCCCCAGGGTTGCACATCGGCATCGAAGGCACCAGTACCCTTTGGCTGTGTATAGGGTATTGTCGGCACGTCGTCCTCGCCAACAGTATTTGCATCTATCTCCAAATCCAACTGTAGGGCCACATCAGTCAGCTTAAAGGAGAGATTCATTGAACCGTCATCGCCCTCGTAGTGAATCAACTTTCCCACATCGTAGTTAAATTCAATGGGTTCTCCATTAATTCTGGTGAAATGTAGCTTCAGGTAATTCGACTTCTCCGTACGTTGACAAAGCAGCTCGCGCCCATGAGGCAATCCGAAGGTCTGGATATCGGTGGCTATCCAACCCACCTTGTATTCTGGGTCACCATTGGCTCGTCTGGAACCGGCTGCAGGGGTCTCCTCATAGCCATCAAAACGCCAGTGGTCCAGCTTGATGTCGCCCATCTCGGAGGTTCGCCACTGCTGCGAGAGGAAGAATCCATTAGCCATATTGGAGATATATCCATCCACTCCTCCCAATTCTGGGGAAACAATATAGTTAATACCACGCACCTTGACGCGGATGGTCAGGGTGGTGACCATAGAGCGTATCGTGTCCTGACGTTCCTGATGCAGCGTATCAACGCCATCGTCCTTGTCGTACTCATAGAACACCAGTCCATTGTTGTCCATCTTCACATCAAACGAGTCAACAGCCACACCTATATACATGGGCTCCACCATATACTGGCGTCCTGCATCCCACGCATTCATGTCACTAATATTATAGGTATTAGAGACAGCCCTCATCTTTTCGAAATCATTTGTATCAAAGAATCGCATGTTTCCAAGATATTCCTGAATAGTGTTGGTCATCACCAGCTGCTTGTAGGTGCCGTTAGGCATTTGTTCATTCGTCTCGCCTGACAAGTCGTGAGTGGGATAGCTTTGAGTGATAGTGTTACCGTTGTGGGCATACATCACGAAAATACCGTTAGGCAGCGGGCCTTTATAAAAACTCCAGTCATAGCCAATCACCACCTTGCTGTCGCCCTGCTTGTAGAGCTCAAGAGGCTCGCGGTAGCAGGAGGCGACGACGATGAAGAGAAGCATCAGCGAGGCGAGATGCCAGACCAGTGCTTGCATCTTATTGCTTCCGTTCCATATGTTTCTTCTCTTCATCATTTCTTTATTTTCTTTCTTTTAACATGTAATTACCATGAATGGACCACGAATTATCATGAATTAAATTATATGAAAAATTATATGGTCATTATATGTTTTTTCCTTTATTATATGTTCTTTTTCTTTTGTTTAGCTGGGATAATCCAGACGAGGGAGAACTTGAGCTTGGTGGGACCAAAGTACTGCAACTTCTTCGTCTCCTTATAGATAAGGTGGCTGCTCTCGAACTCCGCATTATAGTGGCGACGCTTGCCATCCATATAGCCTACCGAGGCACTCAGCTCCAGGTTCAGGCGCTTGGCGATAGGCCAGCTGTAGCCCATGGTGACACCCAGACTCCACACCTCGCCCTGGTCGCCCACACCATTGTATTCCAGATCGTACTTGGCAGAGGCCACATAGAGACCAGCAAACAGGCCGCTGAGCCAGGGGCGCGAGCCATCGCAACGGGGTGTCAGCCAGCGACGCAGCTCCACGCCAGCCTCCTGAATCTCGTAGGCGTAGTTCAGCTTGTCCAGTCGCCACCAGGGGTTCAGGTATTCTGCCATCACGCTCCAGCGCTTGTTGCGACCAAAGGGCACCTCCACCTCTATATTGGGGGCCAGCGCCAGGTCGTAGAGCATATTGGTCTTCACAGCCAGCAGGGGCTTGTAGCCAGTGAAGCGCTTCTGGGTGCTTACCAGCGTCTGGGTCAGGCTGTCGGTAATGAGCAGGTAGGTAGTGTCGAGCTTAGCCTCTAACGCCTCTTCCTTCACCTCCTTCAGCTGGTAGTCTATCTGGTAGTCGGTATGGCGCAATACGGGGAAGGCCTCCTGAGCCATCACCTTGTAGTCGTCAGGCCATGAGGTGCGTATCAGCTTGAGCTTCTCGTCAGGGTCCATCTCGCTGTCAATCATCGCCAGCAGCTCAGCACGATGGGTCAGCAGCGATGTGGAGTCCACGAAGTTGCGCAGGCCCTGCCAGTCCTCAGCCTCATAGCCTGTATGGAACAGCACAGGCGACACCTGGGTGTTCTCAATGACATAGCGTGTCAGGCTGCTGGTACGCTCACGGGCCAGACGGTCGTTGGAGGCGTAGGTGCCCTCAGGAGAGGCAAAACCCTTGACCTGGATGCGCAGAATCTCGATGGTGGAGTCGGAGGCCACGCTGTCGATGGTGTGACTCAGTCGCTCCAGTTCCATGCGGTTGTTGAGGTAGTTGGGGTCCACCTCCGTCTTGTTGACACGGAAGGTCACGTAGGCGCGTCCACGCAACTGGTGAACATTCTCTGTGCGAAGCACGGCACCCTTGTTCTTATCCGTAATGATGGGGGTAGGCACACGCAGCACGCGCTCCTCGCGATAGAGCTCGTCGCCACAGCCGTTGACACGCACCACCAAGAGGCGCAGCAAGGCGATGTTCATCCACTCATGGCGTGCTATGGTCTGCTGATAGACCTGATAGTTCAGAGCCTCGCGATCGCGATACTGCAGGGTGTCTGGCACGTTCAGCGTGTCCTGTGGGATGCGTATGTCGTGATAGTAGGCCCAACTGCCCAGGATTTCAATGGCTGGGAAGTTGGAGGTCTCCTCAGCGAGCATGAGCTGGGGAATGATGTAGACGCGCTCCTGGCGAGGCAGCGTGCCACCCAGCAGGGCGAAGCTCATGGTGAAGCCCAGCTCGTCAGGACCACACTCTGTCAGCAGCACGTTGTCGATAGCTACTGAGCGGTGGTCGTTCTCATCAGAAGACAGGGGAACAACCTGTTGCTGAGCCTGAGCCTGGAGGACTGTGCAGAGCAGCAGGACGAGCAGCACAACGACGTTCTTGATACGGCTTTTTCCGTACCAGAAATCGGGGCGATATGTGCTGGACTGGTTATTCATCGTTGACTGTTTTTAGTGTCTTCAAATGTTAAAATTTACTATTCTGTATAAGTTAGTATATAGTATTAGGTGCAAATATACAAACTTTTTGTAATATCTCCAAGAAAATTAGTCACTTTTTTACCACAATACCCCTATTTTTCTTGATTTACATCAATTTTCGACCCCAATATTATGTTTTTTTATCACTCCAATGGCATTCGTCGATAATTTTCGGGTGAAGGCAATCTCTCGCAGATGGCGCAGATTACGCAGAGACCATTTTTATTCTAAGGAACCAAGGAATCAAGGAATGGCTTGCGCCGTGAGTCCTTGAAATAATTCCTAAATTCCCAGATTCCTTAGACAATAAAATTCTCGCAGCTATTCTAAGGAACCAAGGAATCAAGGAAATAATATTCCTAAGTTCCCAGATTCCTTAGACAAAATAATTTCGTGCATCTATTCTAAGGAACCAAGGAATCAAGGAAATAATATTCCTGTATTCCTAAATTCCTTAGACAAAATAATTTCGTGCATCTATTCTAAGGAACCAAGGAATCAAGGAATGGCTTGCGCCGTGAGTCCTTGAAATAATTCCTAAATTCCTTAGACAAAATAATTTCGCGCATCTATTCTAAGGAACCAAGGAATCAAGGAAATAATATTCCTAAGTTCCTAAATTCCTTAGACAAAATAATTTCGCGCATCTATTCTAAGGAACCAAGGAATCAAGGAAATAATATTCCTAAGTTCCCAGATTCCTTAGACAATAAAATTCTCGCAGCTATTCTAAACTTGTTCGTGCTTAGTCATGATGAATGAGAGTAGCATGGACATCGCAAGAACACCAAAGATAACGATAAGGCTGATGGAGGTCGGCACCTCTATATGAGGTATGTTCAAGTTCAGGCCTACGAGTGCACCCAAGCTGTTGATATACTCATTCATGGCCAGCAACATTTTGAGACCGACGAAAATCAGTATGATACCAAGTCCGTATTTCAGATACTTGAAGTATTTAGCCACAGCAGCCAGGGCAAAATACAGGGCACGGAGTCCGAGGATGGCAAAGATGTTGGAAGTGAGCACAATGAACGGATCTCGACTGACGCTGAACACAGCTGGAATGCTGTCAACGGCAAAAGCAACATCAGTGGTCTCAATGACCAGCAGGGCTACGAATAGCGGTGTGGCCATACGCCGCCCTTTCTCAACGATAAAGAAGTGATCGCCATGCATGCCGTCGGTCACGGGATAGATTTTGCGAAACCAGCGCACTATGATGTTCTGTGAAGGGTCTGACTGATTGTTGTCATCGTGGGCAAACATTTTGCCGCCCGTATAGAGCAGGAAAAGTCCGAAGAGGCCTAACACCCACTCGAAGCGTTCCACCATTGCAGCACCGGCAAAGATAAAGATACTGCGAAGGACCAATGCCCCGAAGATGCCCCAAAAGAGCACCTCATGCTGATATTTGCGTTCGATGCCGAAGAACGAGAACAGCATGAGAAACACAAACAGATTGTCCATCGACAGCGACTTCTCTATCAGGTAGCCTGCAAGAAACTCCAAAGCCATCTCGTGAGAGTCGCCTGGATAAAAGAAATAGATGCCTGCGCAGAACAGCAGAGAGACGCCTATCCACACCGCAGTCATCTTTAGCGCTTCGCCAATCTTCACCTCATGCTGTCCTTTCTTGCCGAACATTTTCAGGTCGGCTACCAGCATGAAAAACACTAATACATAGAAAACAATCCAAGCCCAAAGGGGCAATACCATCAAATTCATGGTGCAAAATTACATAAAAAAGCGATAATAGCAATGATGCTATGATTACATTTGTGTTACATTTCACAAAATCAACAGCAAAGTGGGGTCACCAGAGCGACACCCCCACTTGCTGATTATAATGTGAATGCCATCAACTAAACAAGTTGTGTGATAGACTCTACATCCTTGCCCTCATAGAAGCGCGGCTCGAAGACTGGCTTGTACTGAAAGTCGCCGAAGCGGAACAACTGAAGGCCACAGAACTGATGATCGTCGCTCAGGCAGAGCTCCAAGCGGAAGTTGCCGTTGGCCCCAGCCACAGGCTTGCCTTTCTGCACGATGTCAGCAGCCATCTTGTCAAAGGGCATCTCCAGTAGACGCTCCACACGCTCTCCCTCAGAAGGACTATATTCCAGTATGTAGGCCTTAACCTGACTCTGAGTAGGCGTATAGATGGCCTTGGTTGAAAACAATGATTTTTTAATCTCGATATGCGGATATGCGGAGAGGGCAGCAGCCATCTCCAAGTGTTTGATACTTGACATAGTTGTTACTTTTTATAAATAAATAATGTGAATTAATTTTGTGTGTCCTTGTGAAAATCAGACAACTACGTCAACGAATAATGTGCCTCAGTGCGATAACATAGTAGTCGCACGAGGCCGACATGCAGAATGGTGACGTCTCCTGGCGGCATCTGCTGTCATAGTAGGAATTAAAGTGTTTGACAATATGTTGCCGAACGGCAAAGTTGCCGAACGGCGTGATGGTTCTTCCTGTCTTAGAGCCTTGTGAGGGCAGGATGCGCTGAGGGCGTGAACTGCAGACACGATAAATCTGTGAGGCATCAGTGAGCGTGGCTTCATGGTGATGCTGTTGAAGCGGAACCATGACGGTTGACTCCATTGGATGCAAGGGTATTTCGGCTAAAGCGTCATCCTTGCTTTGCCAGTTCAGCAGAACCGTCAGGCATACGGCACAAAGGACCGTCAACATCCGTATCGTCAGTAGCTTTCGCCTCATAATGCGTTGCAAAGGTACAAATAAAAGTTAAAATAGAGGCCATTTCCATCTTAAAAAATCGAAAAAGTGATGCTGTATAGCGTTCGTAAAATCGACTTTTTTTGTTAATTTTGCGGTAGGTTTTAATCCTAATGTATCACTTTAAAAACAACAGAATTATGTCAAAGACAGTAGAGATTCAGATTGAGAAGAGTCGCGGCCTCGTAGAAGGTCTGCGCCGTCATGTCAAGGAAATGGGTGAACGTGGCGTCACCAACGATGAGATCAACGCAATGGAACAGGCCGTCAAGGAACTGGAGGCCGTAAACGAAGAGGTGGACCGTATTCGTGAGCAGCTCACTCCAACGGTGGCCAAACTGAAAGTCGCAATGAATCGTGTGAAGGAGGCCTACGTCGAGAAGAAAAAGACCCTGAAGGGCTACTATCCCCAGGAGCGCTGGATGGACTACGGCATACCCGACAAGCGATAATTGTTATAGAACAGAGAATTAGGGAGCGGCTTTTAAGTTGCTCCCTATAATGTGTATAGAGCTATAGCGGCACAGGCTTCGGCATCGGCCAGGGCGTGGTGATGGTTCTGGAGGTTGTAGCCACAGGCTGCAGCAACGGTGTGGAGCTGGTGATTGGGCAGTGAGTGGCCGAACAGTCGGCGGGCTGCTGCGAGGGTATCGTAGAAGCGGTAGTCGGGATAGTCCATCTGATAGACCTTGAACACCGCTTTCAGACAGCCCTCATCGAAACGGGCATTGTGAGCAACAAAAGGGATAGAAGCTATCTGGTAACGGAGATTATCTATTGTCTGTTGGTCAGAGAAGCGCTCGACCTCTGGTCGCTTGATATCATCGGGACGCAAGAATACATCGGCTATCTTTTCCTCTAACTGTTGCCAAACTTTCGAGAATACCGGCGCATCGTCCGTATCGCATTGGCTTAGCCCATGCACCCGCTGACACCAGTAGTTATAGTAGTTCGGCTCTGGCTGAATCAAGCTATAGAAACTGTCTACTATCTGCCCATTGCGCACCATGACCACTCCTATGGAGCAGACGCTCGACGGTTGCTGGTTGGCCGTCTCGAAATCGATGGCAATGAAGTCGCGGATCATTTTTCTTTTCTGTGAAAAGCGAATGTATTCGTGCGGCAAATATACTCTTTTTTACTGAATTATGCGTATATTTGAGCCTAAATTTGAGAATTATTAGGATTTCATTGGCTTCCTTTTTTTATTAAAAATTTGGAGATGAGAATAAAAAACACTATCTTTGCGCACAAATAACAACACAAAATAAAACAACAACGTTATGAACAAGACAACAAAGAAGATTCTGCGAACCGCGACGGGCATCATAGTTGCCCTGGTTATTATTGGTGGGGCTGTGTGGATGATTACTGGTCTCTCACCACAGGCACTCATCGTGAGGGCTTTCCTGAAACCCATGACCATGGATAAATACGAGGAAGCCATGAACGACAAGACCGATAAGAGTACGACGGAAATACCTGCCGAAGTGAAGTTCCCCCGCGAAGTGGCTGAATACAGGATTGGCGGTATGCAGGTGTTCGAGGTGCCTGCTACTGACGACACCAAGCCCGTGGTACTCTATCTGCATGGTGGCGCTTATGTACACAATTTCAACCCCCAGCATTGGAAGGCGATGGCCGAATGGGCCAAGGCAACGGGCTGCGGCATCGTTGCCCCCAACTATCCGCTGCTGCCCCTGCATACGGCTGCCGAGGCCCATCCTCTGGTGATGCAGCTCTATCGCGAACTGCTGAAGGGCATCGCTTCACATCGCATTCTTATCATGGGCGACTCTGCAGGAGGAGGCTTCACGTTGGCGCTGGCTCAGAGACTCGTGGCTGATTCGCTTGACCTCCCAAGTCATCTGGTGCTGATCTCACCCTGGGTTGACGTGATGGGTGGCGACCCTTCCATACAGGAGCATGACAATTGGCTTACCGTCGATGTGTTACAAAAGTATGGCGCTGATTGGGCTGACGGCATCGATGTCAACGACCCGATGATCTCACCCCTTAATGGTGATATGAACGGACTGCCGCCCACCGACCTTTTTACCGGTACGTGGGAGGTGTTTTACACCGATGTTCTTAAAACCTACGAGAAGATGAAGGCTGCTGGAGTTAAAGTCCAACTACATGTAGCCGAGAAGATGGGCCACGTTTATCCGCTCCATCCCAGTCCTGAGGGTCGTAAAGCGCGCAAGGAGATAGCAGATATCATCAGAAAATAGGCTTATTTGCCGCTGCCGATGACTTTGGAGATGTCCATGATCATACCGCCGTTGCCGGACATGATCTGAGGCATCTTACCGTCCCACTTCTCAATCATATCCTCCTGCACAATCATCGGTGAGAGCGAGGCGGCAATGGTACGGTTGTAGTATGCCTCTGCATCGGCCTTGATCTTCATGGCCTTCGCATTACCCTCGGCCTTGGCGACGGCAATCTTGGCGTTGGCCTCAGCCTCCTTCACTTCGTTCTCAGCTTTCAAGGCACTCTGGATAGCCGTATTCTTGGCATCGATCATCGAGAGCAGCGAAGAGGGAGGCGTGATCTTCGATGTAAACTCCTCCACAAGGAATCCCTCTGCCATCAGCGACTTCTCGAGACGGTTGCGGACATCGCGCTCGAAGTTGGCACGGTTCGACATCAGCGAGTCGGAAGTGTACTGGTTGGCACAAGTACGATAGGCCTCGTAGATGCAGGTGCGGATGTAACCCTCTTCCAGTTCCTTCACGCCCACACGATATTTTGTGAAGATATCACAGGCCTTGTCGGGGTTGATGCGATAGGCGATGGTGGGGTCCATCTCGAAGAGCGAAGCATCCTTGGCATTCACGGAGAACGTCTCGTACTGCTTGCGCTGGGTAAATGTGGGGTAGGTAAACACGTTGGTAGTGATGGGGTTATAGAACACCCAACCCTTGCACGTTCCTTCCACACCACCGTAGTCCTGCTCGTTGAGCGACCACTTATGGAAACGGATACCAACCTCACCAGAGTCGACTACCGTGCAGCAGGTAGCAAAAAGAATCAAAACCAGGGCTATGCCTCCTCCGACATAAGCAAGAATACGATAATACTGTTTCATTTTCAAAATAGTGTTGATTAATACAGCGACAAAGGTACGAAAAAAATAAATATCAAACTGCAATTTGTATGTTATCTTTATGTTAAAACATTATTCAAACCCATAGATCAGGGTGCCAGGTCTTTGTTTTTTTTCCATACTTCTTGTTATTCTCGCATATTTTCACTAATTTTGCGGTCGATTAATAGAATAATTATGAACGAGAAATTCCCTTACGGTTACGATGTGAATGCCTATATTGACAAGGCATTCGAGCAGATGAAGGCAGATTTCCCCTGGGCAAAGAGGGAGATGATAGCAGAGAATACTAACTTGGGTATTGAGAAAATGGACGGCGAATACCAGTACGTCTCCTATCACTCGCAGTATGACGGAACCCTGAAGGCATATAAGGAAGATGTCGATTGTGAGGAGTTTCTCCGTCGGCTCGCCAGTGGTCGTGACTGGGAGCTTGAAAGAGTCAATCCTGTGAAGGATCGCATAGACGTAGAAGCATCTAACACATGCAGCGGCGACTGGTATCTGGAGGGTTATCAGATTCGGAAGCATCAGTTAGGCGGCTATTCGGCTCATGTCACGGCTGGCAACCGATCGGCAGGCGGGTCAAGGACGTTTTTCATTCCTGCTTCTTATTTCAAACTGAGTTGGGAAGAGTTTCTTGACAAGTATCTCGATCTGGTCTCCCCTGGCTCTTTCTACGTTAGCAGGGCTGATCTTGAACGCGACCCTCGCATTAAAGAATTCCTCGGCTTCTGAGATATACTTTTAATCAAATAACCAATCATTCATGACAAAATGAGGAAGATTGTTTTTATGATGCTTGCCCTTGTGGGTATGACTGTAAGCGCACAGGGTATTAAGAGCGGTTCCAAGTGGAATGTCAATAATCTGGTCTATGAGGCCAAAGTGAACATTGACAAGACTATCACCTTCACTGCTATGGCGGAAGGTGAAGAACTGGCTTTCCGTCTGACACCCAACTACAGCAAGAAAAATGAGTTTGTGCTCTCGGAGGAGCTGAATGCTGACGGCTTCAATCCTTTCAGCAAGTCGCCTCGTGCCAAGTATATCGAGAAAGAAGGATGGAAACTGATCTGTCTGTATGATTTGAAGGGCAATCTGCACGATGTGCTCGATGGCTCTTTCTTCGGAGAAGGTGAGGTAGTTGCTATGGGCAAGTGGATGCAGCAGATCATGGGTAAGTACACCGATAGTTATGGTGACACGCTGGAGATTGGTCATGAAATCATCTATGAGAAAGGCATAGCCCGTGCCGAATATAAGAATATTGCCTTCAACGGTACTGTCACAGGCGTACTCCGTATCAGCGGACTCACCGACCTTGAAGGAATGTGGGAGGCTGTGCAGACGCTCGATGGTCTGACCCTCTACGAGGTGGAACAGGACGAATACGGCATGTTCAAACGGAAGGGGCTGATAAAGACGCTGAGTTGGGTGAATACAGAACCGCGCTTCGGTTATGCCAACCGCATCCTGCTCAACGACAAGATGTTCCGCAAGATGAAGAAATCTACTCTCCGCGTCATGCGTAACTCTATCTTAGCCAAGCATAGCTATATGTTCTCATCACGAGACCTGGCAGATTATTTCGCCAGTCAGCCTTGGTTCAGTCCACGTCCTTCAAACGATGAAGTCCTTGATGAACTGTCGCTGGTGGAAAGTCTGAATATCGAATTGATCAAGTGCGAAGAGGCCAAGGCTGATAAAGATCGCTATGTCACAGAGCCTTAGGACCCATCGGATGCAAAGGTATTGTTTGATGGTGCAAAGGTACGGCAAGGCTGTCGCAACTCGGTTGCAAATTATGGTTTTACTCCTAAAATCGTAGCATACGTTGGTTTCTTGCGGTAGATTTCCGTCTGGGTGAAACCTGCATCATCAAGCAGTTTTTTCAGATCTTCAGGCGAATAGGCCGTCATGCCCTCCACCACGCTGGTCCATTTAGAATCACTGTCCACTACCTCTACCAAGATGGCAAACTTACCACCGGGCTTCAACACACGACGCACCTCTTGCAGACAGTCGGGTAGATTGGGCCAGAAATAGACAGTCTCTACAGCCGTCACAAGGTCGAACTTTTTGTCCTCGTATGGAAGCTTCTCCGCAGAACCCTGAGTGATAAATACCTGTTTGTCGAGTACCTCTGCATTCACCTTCTTGGCTTTTGCCACGCTCTCCTCAGAGATGTCGATGCCATAGACCTGTGCGTCCTTACTCCGTTTCAGCAGTCGGCGAATAGTAAAACCTCCACCACAGCCCACATCGAGCATTGTCCATCCGTCTTGCACATCCACAAGTTTCAGTCCCCAGTTCGTCAGCGGGGCATGCGTATAATTCATGAAACTCAGCATCACGCGTCCAAGTGCTCCCTCAGGTCGTGCACACTGACTGAAAAAAGATTTCAATAGTCCCATAATCGTTTTCTTTTTAAAAAGATGGCCGATCTCACGACCAGCCACCTACCAATAACTAAACAAATACCTAATTTATGATTTATACCTGTGATTAGAGTGCGGGTGTGATTTGGGCGAGCCAGGCCTCGATGCGGGTGTCGGTCTTGTCGTCCTCGTTGATGTCGTCGAGGGGCAGGCCGATGAATTTACCGTCGATCACGGCCTCCGAGTCGTCGAAGGTGTAGCCGTCGGTCTCCACGCTGCCGATAAACTTGGCGCCGCTATCCTTGATACCGTTGTAGAGTTCGCCCATGCCTCCTACGAACGTGTCGCTGTATGATGCACAGTCGCCACAGCCGAAGATGGCGATGGTCTTGCCGTTGAGGTCGGCACCTTGGAGTGTTTTCAGACCGTCGTACCAGTCGTCCTGCAGTTCGCCAGCTCCCCAAGTCGAGGTGCCGAGGATGAGGTTCTGGTTGGCGCTGACGATATCAGCAGTCAAGTCCTGTACGTTGAGGGCCTCGCAGCCCAGTTTCGAGGCGATCTTCTCTGCGATGGCCTCGCAGGTTCCCGTCGAGGAACCATAGATTACAATTGTTGCGTTCATCTTTATATTTTACTGTTTGACAATTTACAATTTGACAATTTATTTTTCAATTTTTCAATTCTTCAATTTTTCAATTCTTGTTGATGCACTTGCCGTCGCATGTCCCGTTGCACTCGCCCTTGTATCCATTTTTACGTTTGCAATAGCGTTCGCATTGTGCGCAAAGGTCGTAGCCGAGCATGGCGCCGAGGATAAAGTCCTCTTCGGGTGTCAACTGGTTCAGCGGACGGGTGACGATGAGTCGGATGGCTTCCAGACATTCGCGCCGTCCGAAATACACGTTCAGGTTCTGCTGTCCTGCGGGTTGCAGCACGTAGGGGATGCCCTGGCTTTCCAGTCGCTCTACGGCCTGCTGACCATATTTTTTATTACAGGTGAATAGCACCATCTGTCGCACACCTTTATTCAGTTCGTAGATGTGGTTCATCAAAACCTTTAATTCTGTTGGAATTGCTCTTGTTGTTGTCATTTTTATCGTTTATGATTTCGGCTGCAAAGGTACGGCAAATAAATAAGGTGCGCAATACCTAAAACGCGGTGTTTTAAGCATTACGCACCCCTGAAGCCTACAAAAGCTGATTAACTAAAAGTAGGTATTACCCCATTACCACATCGAGTACCATCATCAGGACGAAACCGATGGCGAAGCCGATGGTGCTGAGGTTAGAGTGCTGACCGCTGGAGGCTTCGGGGATGAGTTCCTCGATCACGACGTAGAACATGGCACCTGCTGCAAAAGCGAGCATGTAAGGAAGAACGGGCATCAGTAGTGAGGCCAATAGCAATACGGCGATGGCGCCGATGGGTTCTACGGCTCCGCTCAATGAACCGATGATAAACGAACGCCAACGACTATTGCCTGCTGCCCGCATCGGCATGGAGATGATGGCTCCCTCGGGGACATTCTGGATGGCGATACCCACGGCTACGGCCAAAGCACTGGTCAAAGAAATATTCGTCGCGCCGCTGTCAGCTCCTGCGAACACCACGCCGACGGCCATACCTTCAGGCAGATTGTGGATGGTGACGGCAAGGGCCAGCATCGCAGTCTTCGACAAATGTGAGCGCATACCTTCGGGCTTGTCTGTTCCGATATGCAGGTGGGGTGTCAGTTCATCGATGAGCAATAGGAATCCCATGCCTAACAGAAAACCAACAGCCGCAGGGAACACAGACCACGCGTTAGCCTGATTATCCATTATCCATTGTCCATTTTCCATTGAGGACATCTCCATCGCTGGAATCAACAGCGACCATACCGATGCCGCCACCATCACGCCCGATGCAAAACCCAGCAGCGACATCTGCAATCGAGCCGACATCTCGTTCTTCATAAAGAACACGAAGGCCGAGCCGAGCATCGTGCCCAGCAGCGGAATCAATAGTCCTATGATCAATGTCGTCATCATCGGGTGCAAAGTTAATACTTTTCTTTGAATTATGCAATACTCAAATCAGATGATATGCAAAAGGAGAGACTCCACGGGATCGTAGCACAACCTCTTTCAGTTCTCTGTCTGTTAGTCGTTGGAACGAAGCAGAAAGTTGCAAAACAGGTAAATAAGTGCTATCTGTGCTAACAGGATCAGCGGAAGTCCATACTTGAATTTCTTGTGCTGAGTCTTATGTCGCCAGACCTTCATGCCAAGCAAAGCCCCGATACTGCCACCAATGATGGCCAATATCAGCAAGGTTGCCTCCGATATGCGCCAGCTGCCTTGCTTGGCTTTGAGCTTATCCATGCCATAGACGAGGAAGGTCACGATATTGATGACTATCAGATAGTATAGTAAAGCATTTGCCATATCACAAAACATATTAAATGATTTCGCAAATTTACGAATAATTGTTTGAAAATCGCTATCTTTGCACTCAGTTTTAACAAAAGTTGAAATTTTTGGATTTATGGATATTGGAAAGGCATTTGAGGTTGCGTTCAACCGTAAGAAGGAGAAGAACTGGGAGAAGATCTACGTCGTGGTGGATATTCACGATACCATCCTGCGGGCTTGTTATGAGAATGAGGAGACCTACGATTACTATCCTTATGCCCGTGAGGCCCTGCAACTGATGACCAACCGTGATGATATCTGCATGATTCTCTGGAGTGGATGCTATGATGAGCAGATGGCTGTGTACAGGAGCCGTTTTGCGGAAGAGGGTATCCATTTCGACTATTCCAACGAGAATCCAGAGGTGGGGAAGACGAGCTTCCAGAACTTCGAGGTGAAGCTCTATTTCAACGTAGGAATTGACGACAAGTTTGGTTTCGAGGCAGAGACGGACTGGGTGAAGGTGATTGAGGTTTTAGGAAAGTTTTGATTAAAGCAATTAAAAACGATGGCATATATGAATAAATTTACCCAATCTGATGATTATCGGCGCGAGGAGCTGATACGTATCATCGAGCATAGTGTTGAGAAACTGACTTTGGCCGAGTTGGAGGCGTTATATTATGATATGACGACTAAGTCGTACATTAACGACTGATTACCGGGTATTCCTGCAATATTTTCTCGATGAGGGGGCAGTACCAGGTCTTGAATTGTTCAGCGGTAGGTGTGTGGCCACCGGGGAAGTGATATGAGTTGAGATAATGCTTCAGAAAAAGCGGCTCGAAGTGGGCCAATGTGTCCTCTTCACCAAAGAGTCCCCATACGCGTTCTTTATTATATATGTTACAGCCGTCAAATTGATGTGCCTCTATTTCCTCGAACTCCTTGACCAATTCCTCGGTAATGGTGAAGTTTTGATTTCCGTCGGCACGAGGTGACTTGTACTGATGGTTGCCGATGCGCTCGCGCAGGAAGTCTGACATTTTGAAATGTGGATTGCCCAAGAGCGCAGGCACTCCGATAATGGGTGAAATCATCTGTGCATAGAACGAACCACAGCTGTTGCCGACAAGTATGTCCGGCTTCTCTCGATCACAGATTTCCCGAATCAGTCTGATGGCATCGGCGGGGTGGAGGGGTAGGTCTGGAGTGAGCACGGTGGCTCTCTCTTTGAAAGCCTCCTTCAATGCCAAGGCTGGTACACAACTGCCGCTGGCATAGAATCCGTGAAGGAACAATATCTTTTTCTGCATGTTCATGCTGCAAAGGTACTACAAATATCTCAGAAAGCTGATAGATTTATCCGGTTTTTCTTTGATTATTCGGTTTTTATTTCTAACTTTGTAGCCCAAAATAATACAAAAAGATGAAACTGTCAAGACAATGGATGTTCGCCGTTATCCTAACCATCATATGCGGCGCAGGTGTTGAGAAAGTGGACTTTACATTTCCAGCCGACTAGTCAATTACACTAAAACCTACTATAAATATGATAGGAAGAATGATCATCTGCTGCCTGCTATTCTCCTTGAATACAGTAGCACAGGAGAAGGAAACGATAGACAGCGTAAGTACGCAAGAAAGTAAGCCGAACCTGATGGAACGGCTCCATCAGGTACAGCAGTACTTAGACACCAAGGCCAAGGCGAAGGTGGACCCGACATACATAGAAGTGCCCGACAAGCCCTGGAGGGTGATACTGCGCTACAAGGAGAACGCGGTAGATGTGGACTACAGCCAGAGTGTCGACATCCCCGCCTACAACGAGCATGCAGACTGGAATCTGAGCTTTGAGCCGCCCTTGGCTTCTTCCATCGGTTTCTGGGTGGGCTATCGCGGTACGGGATTCTCCTATTCCAAGTCGCTCACCAAGAACGCAGGCCGCTATTACTCTATCAGCTCGACAGGCGCCAAGTACGGCTTTAACTTCCGACTGAGGCGCTTCAATACGAAAGATGCCAGGTTCAGTTCAACAGATCGCAATCTGGAGACGGGTGTCGAATCGGAAATTGACAGTGCCGTCATCATGCCATCACCAGTATGGATACGTTCCGTCTACATCAACGGATACTATGTGTTCAACGGTCGTCGCTACTCGCAGGCTGCTGCCTACAATCAGTCGGTCATCCAGCGTCATTCCGCAGGGTCTTTTCTGTTAGGAGCCACATGGTACCAGTCGTCGTTCGACTATTCTGACTACAAAAACGCAGTCTATATGATCATCGGCCATGGCATCCATCGCATCAAGGTACACCAGGCCAACCTCGGTATAGGCTACGGCTACAACTGGGTGCCGCTACGGGGTCTGGTGGTCAACGTGATGGCCATGCCTACCATCAGCGTCTATAACCGCGTGAAAGCCTACAAATACGAAACCAACTACGACCTGTCTGCTGAACAGTCTGTGGATGACTTCGGGAACTGGAATCCGGAGACGAGGAGATGGGCCAACGGTAAGACACACAAGCCCCTTTTGATGCACGACAACTCGAACTCGCAGTTTGACTATTGGGATATAGAGCCGGAGGTGAATTACAGTATGTTGCGGCTCAACCTTGACCTGCGACTCGGCATCGCCTACAACTGGAGCAATTATTTTATTAGCACTCAGGCGCAGTACAACAATTTCCACTATAAGAGTGATAATTGCAAAGTTAACATCTATGATGCCTACGCCCGTTTAGCATTTGGCGTTAGACTGTAGATATCGAGCATTTTTGTCGGCGATGAAAAAAATTGGTCATATATTTGCATATATTCGTAAAAATGACTAAATTTGCAGCGACTTATGATCATAACTTAATTATCAACTTATGAAAAGATTCTTATTGTTGTTTGCTATGGCAGCATTTGTGACTACTGGTTTCGCACAGAAGAAACTGGTACTTTATTTCTCAGAGACTAACACGACCAAGGCTGTGGCCGAAGAGTTGCAGAAACAGCTCGGCGCAGATATTGAGAGTATTGAGGCCGTGAAGCCTTATTCTGGCAATTTCCAGGAGACGATGCAGCGCGCTCAGAGTGATAAGGAGCCTGAGATCAAGTCGTTGAAGGCCGATTTAAAGGCTTACGACGTGATCTATCTGGGTTATCCCATCTGGGGCGGAACCTATGCCGCACCCGTGGTGACACTCGTCAAGAAGTATGACTTCGCAGGTAAGACCATCGTTCCTTTCTGTACGTTTGGTAGTGGCGGTTTGGAGAGTTCGTCAGCCGACCTCGTGAAGGCTCTGCCCAAGGCAAAGGTGCAGCCCGGCTATGGTGTGCGTCAGGCCCGTGTGAAGTCTGCAGCGAAGGAACTCGACCGATTCCTCAAAGAGAACGGCTATAAGAAAGGTTCTGTTAAGCCGTTGCCCGAGTATTCTGCCCAGCAGCCTGTGACGGATGCCGAGAAGGCTATCTTTGATGCCGCCTGTTCGAGCTATCAGTTCCCTTTGGGCACACCGCAGACTTTCGGCAAGCGCACGACTGACGACAGCATCGACTACGAGTTCAAGGTGAAGAGCCGTGGCTTCGGTGGCGGTGGTGAGCAGACCTCTACCATCTATGTGACGATGGGTAAAGAGGCCGATGCCAAGCCCGAATTTACACGCGTGGTGAGATAAGATACCATTATTACCAACTTTATTAATACAACTATTTATGAAAAAGCTCTTATTACCGTTACTGCTCATGGTAGCAGTATCTGCGAATGCGCAGAACAACCCCGTGTTGACAATCGAAGGTGGTCAGGTACAGGGCGTCTTGGCTGACGACCATCCTGATGTGTTTGTGTATCGTGGCATCCCCTATGCTGCTCCTCCCATCCGTGAGAACCGTTGGAAGGCTCCGCAGCCCGTAGTGCCCTGGAAGGGTGTGAAGAAATGCGACACCTTCGGTCGTCCCAGTTATCAGGCTATCCAGTATACCGGTGGTTATTACACCGAGTGGGGCTATGGTAAGGAGGCTGCCTTCAGCGAGGACTGTCTGTATCTGAATGTATGGACCAAGGCTCCTGGACAGGTGAATAAGAAACTGCCTGTGGCTCTGTGGATTCACGGTGGTGGCTATCGTGAGGGCTTCGGTTCGGAGCCCGAGTTTGACGGTCAGGAGTGGGGTGCCAAGGACGTGGTGCTCGTCTCTATCAACTACCGTCTGGGCATCTTCGGTTTCCTCTGTCATCCCGCATTGGCTGAGGAGAGCCCGAACAAGGTGTCAGGTAACTACGGTATCCTCGACCAGATTGAGGCCCTGAAGTGGATCAAGAAAAACATCGCTCAGTTTGGTGGTGATCCCAACAACGTGACGATCTTCGGACAAAGTGCCGGTGGTGGTAGTGTTCGTACGCTGTGTGAGAGTCCGCTGGCCCGTGGCCTGTTCCACAAGGCTGTGATCATGAGTGCCCAGGGACTGAGCATCCCCAACCCCAATGGTGGTGGTATGATGGGCGGTCGTTACGGTGGCGGTAGCATCGAGGATGCAGCCAACAATGCCAAGAAGATGTTTGACTGGGCTGGTATGACCGATTTGCAGAAGATGCGTCAGGCCAGTACGGAGACCGTCTTTGCTCTGCCAACTATCTACCAGCAGGTGAGCAGCGCCGGCCAGCAGCAACAGGGAGGCATGATGGGTATGATGCGTATGGGCATGGGCTATATGCCGATGATCGACGGTTATGTGAGCGTGAAGAGCTTTGACGATGCCACCCGCGAGGGAACATTGGCCGACGTGCCTTATATGATTGGTTTCACCCTGAACGATATGGGTAACATGGCTCCGAATATCGCTGAGTTCTGTAAGGTTCGCGCTGAGAAGGGCGGTAAGGCTTGGGCTTATGAGTTTGCCCGTCCGTTGCCCGATGATGGCAGTCATCCTGAGGTAACCCAGCGTTTGCGTGGTGCGTTCCACTCGTCAGACCTGTGGTTTGTATTCAAGAGTTTGAAGCATTGCTGGCGTCCCTGGACCAAGGGCGACTGGGATCTCTCTGAGAAGATGCTGACCGCTTGGACCAACTTCGCCAAGTACAGCGATCCTAACGGCCCGAAGGGTGGTGCGTGGGCTCCCTGCACGGAGAAGAATCCTAAGTTTATGGTGCTCAAGCTGAATGACAAGGATGCTGAGGCATCTGTCTTCGGTGAGCCAGAGATCGCACCTCAGCAGGGATTCGGCGGCTTCGGCGGATTCCCCGGTGGTGCTCGTCCTGGTGGCGCAGGCGCTCCCGGTGCTGGTGCTCCCAGAAGATAAGACTTATCTCAAATAAGGATTATACCGAATTTCGTCGGCCATGGTTGTTTCTGGACCATGGCCGGCGTATATTTTTGTATCAGCCGGTAGTTGGGTGGCGAGCATGTGGAGCGAGACGATCATGTCGGCATAGCTGCCTCGTTCGAAATCGGTACGACCGATGCTCATCCGGAACAGGGTGTCGCCACTAAAAGCAACGTGCTCGGTAGCATCATAAAAGACGATGCCACCTGGGGTATGACCCGGAGTATGGAGGATCTGCCAGGTGTGAGAACCGAAGCCGATGGTGTCGCTGTCGGTAAGATAAGGGTCGACAGGCGGTACATCCAGATGGATGGGGATGCCCAGGATATCGCTGGTCTGCTGTTCCATATTCTCCATCAGGAAACTGTCATCTTGATGAGCCTTGGGTTTCAGTCCGAAGGCCCGGAAGATAAAGCCGTTGCCCATGCAATGGTCGAAATGACCGTGGGTGCAGAGCAAATGACGGGGAGTGAGGCCTTTCTCTTTAATATAGTTGACGATGGCCTGACCTTCTTCGGGATAGTAAGCTCCACAATCGATGATGACACACTCACGAGTCTCGTCGCTGACCACATAACAGTTTTCAGCGAGCATGTTAACGGGGAAACATTTGATGGTAAGCATGGGTTAAATGGACAATGGATAATTAGCGGGGGAGATAGATGACATATTTCTCCTTGAACCACTTCTCAGAGAAGAAACTGCTGATTTCGGTGGTCTGGACAATCTTCTTATAAGGTTGTATCTCTGCCTGCAGATCACCGCCTTTCAAGCAGAGGATGCCGTTGGGCAGGGCGTTCTGCTGATGCTTGGAGATGTTCTTCTGAACAATCTTCACCAAATCGGGCAGGGGCATAACAGCACGACTGACCACAAAGTCGTAAAGCCCTTTCTCATCCTCACCACGCAGGTGGGTGGGCTGACAGTTTTTCAGTCCGATGGCATCACACACTTCCTGGGCCACACGGATCTTCTTGCCCGTACCATCGATCAGCTTGAACTGACAATCGGGGAAGAGGATGGCCAGAGGAATGCCGGGAAAACCTCCGCCGGTGCCGAAGTCGAGAATCTTGGTGCCGGCACGGAAACGGATGACCTTGGCAATCGCCATCGAGTGAAGCACATGGTGTTCGTAGAGGTTGTCGATGTCCTTACGGGAGATGACGTTGATCTTCTCGTTCCAATCGCGATAAAGGGCGTCAAGGGCCTCTATCTGCTGACATTGCTGCGACGTCAGGTCGGTAAAGTATTTACTGATGAGTGGATGCATGGCTAATCGTTTTTCAGGATATCGTCGAGTTCGGAGTAGGCGAGCGTCAGTTCGATGCTGCCCTTCTCATAAGGCGCAATCTCGTAGGGATTGTAGATGAAGGTGATGGCCTCCTCACCCAAGATGAAGTTCTCGGAGGGGAACATGTCCATGGAGTAGAGGTAACCCTGATTCTTCAATTCTTGGAGGCTGCCAACACCGACATACGAACAGAGGGCTTTCTGAAGGCGGTTGCTCAACCGTTGCTCATAGCCCGGCACAAAGATGTCGGAGAGTGCGAGTTGACGACCTGTGAGGTTTTCGAGGTTCATCGTCAGATGCTGGTTGATGCCATGGGCACCGCCCTCATAATAGTCGAGGTAGACATGGTAGACAGAGGCATTCTTATAACCTTGTTCCGTTGAGGTCTTAAGGATATAGTGGTAATTATACCATTCCAGTCTTTTCTTGTTGTCAAGATCCTGATTGTACAGGGGAAGGAGGTTCTTGTAATTGGCGACATAGACGTTGGCGAAAGAGTCGGCTGCCTGCTGCATGGTCAGATCCTGCATGTTCAACAGACGTTTCTCGATGATATTATTGATGATCTCAGCCTTATGACCGTTGGCTTCTGTGGCGTATGACAATTCGAGATGAACACTACACAAGGGAGAGTTGTCATCGCCAGTCAGTTTGACGGTCTTATCGGCTGTCGCCATTTCGAACTGCGTCGTTTCCTCGGTGCTGCTACAACTGAAAAGAAGGGTTGATAAGGTTGCGAGGATGAATAATTGCTTCATATTTAAGTCGATGATGTTAGAATTGACGACAAAATTACACTTAATTTGCCAATTTCGCAAATTTCTCGCAAAAAAAACGTAATTTTGCACCCAAAATAAGGAAATTATGCAAGACAGGCAACTGAAAGCAGCATTATTCGACCTGGATGGGGTGGTATTTGACACCGAACCCCAATACACGGTGTTCTGGGGTGAACAATGTCGCCTTTACCATCCGGAGCATCCCGGACTGGAACAGGAGATCAAGGGCTCGACGCTGACACAGATCTATGACTGTTGGTTTAGCGGACCCCTTCTGAAAGAGCAGCCCGTGATCACCGAACGACTGAATGCCTACGAGCAACAGATGGACTATGATTATATCGAGGGCTTTATCGCCTTGGCAGATGACCTGCATCAGCATGGTGTGAAGACGGCTGTGGTGACCAGTTCGAATCTGCCGAAGATGGAAAGTGTCTATCGGAAGCAGCCTGGATTCAAACGACTCTTTGATGCCATCCTGACCTCGGAGGACTTTGAAAAAAGCAAGCCTGATCCAGACTGTTATCTGAAAGCCGCACAGAAGTTAGGTGTGGAACCGGATGAGTGTGTGGTTTTTGAAGATAGCGTGAATGGCCTGCGTTCCGGGTTATCTGCCAAGATGAAGGTGGTTGGACTGCTGACGACGAATTCCCACGAAGTCGTTGCTCCGCTCTCTGATTTACAAGTCGCCGACTATGTCGGACTGACCTTTGATTCGATTTCCCAATCCCTACAATTTACCGTCCAATCATGAACTCTCAGAATACCCCTGTACATATCCGGTTGTGGCATCGTGATTTCTGGCTGATGGCGATGGCCAACCTGCTGTTGACAATGGCAGTCTATGTGCTGATTCCTGTGATGCCGAAGTGGCTGTTGCAGACAGAAAACCTCACGATACAGGAAACGGGTATGATCATGGGCGCTTTCGGCGTCGGTATCTTTTTGTTCGGCTATCTGACGTCATGGCTGGTACAACGGTTCCGCAGGAATATAGCCTGTATCTGGGCTATCTTACTGATGGCGGCAATGCTGGGATGGCTCTACTATCTGGACTTACAGAAATCGCAGTTCTTTGATTTCCCGATCCTGCTGGTTCAACGGTTGGCACTCGGCGCAGCCTTTGGCGTGGCACAGATGATTCTGTCGAGCACCTTGATTATCGATACCTGCGAGTCGTTCCAACGGACAGAAGCCAACCATTCTGCTTCGTGGTTTTCGAGGTTTGCGCTCTCCTTAGGTCCTTTGACGGGTATCATCGTCGACCGTCTGTCAGGCTTTAGCACGGTATTGTTGGTAGCTATCGGCTGTTCTTTGGTGGCAATTATCTTTATTATGTTGGTGCATTTCCCGTTCAGGACACCCGAAGAGAATGTCCGGGTGATGAGTCTCGACCGCTTTTTCCTGCCACAAGGATGGCCATTGATCATCAATCTGATGGTGGTGACGTTTGTGGTGGGATTGCTGTTGTCGATGACGACCTCGGAATTATTCTATGTGATGGTGATGGTGGGATTTTTTGCAGCCTTACTGGCGCAGCGTTTCATGTTCCGCAATGCCGATCTGGAGAGTGAAGTGATCACTGGACTGGTGCTGACAGGTGTCGCCCTGCTGATGATGCTGACGCGCCAGCAGACGATAGTCTCCTTCGCAGCACCGATGTTCATTGGCTTCGGACTGGGTATTATCGGTTCACGTTTCCTGTTGTTCTTTATCAAATTGAGTCGACATTGTCAGCGTGGTACGGCACAGAGCACTTTCTTCCTGTCTTGGGAAAGTGGACTGGCACTAGGTATAGGACTGGGCTATGGACTACTGGAACAACAGTCAGGACCAGTCTTGCAGGTAGCACTTGTCACAACGGCGGCTGTACTTCTGTTCTATCATTTCTTCACACACGGCTGGTATATCACGCACAAGAACCGTTAGGACATTCCACAGAGGTGTGCATACGGACAATGCTGGCATTGTTTTCTGTCGTCGGTAGGTGTAAAGCTGATGGCCGGATTGAAGATGTCGTAAATAAGTCCGGACAGCTGTTGCATAAAGGATTCTGAGACGGTGGCGATGTCGTTGACAGGTTCATGACCCAGAGAGAGTGTGGGGTTATAATCCTCGGCGCCAGCATGCTGGATAAAGAGCAGGGCTGGAGCAACGGCAACACCATTAGACCTATCCCTGACAATATGGCTGTAGAGGAAGGCTTGGAGGTAATAGTCGCTATGGTCCTTCAGACTCTCCTGGGCAAAGATGGCATCCACATCGGCAAGGGGTTTATGTTGTCGACTGCCGGTCTTATAATCTATCACGCGAATCTGATCTGCACCATTGGAGGTGGTGATGCTGTCCAGACGGTCGATAGTTCCTCCAAGCATCGTCGTAAAGGTTTCGTTGCCCACAGGTATTCCGAATTTCATCTTCACGAGTTTCTCGAGTCCGAGGATGGTGAAAGGCGTCAGACGGAGGTCTATCTCGAGCAACTGACGGATATATTTGATGATTACCTCGCGGTTGATAATCTGCAGACCGTCGAGTGGCGGTAACGGACGGGCTGGATCTTTGATCTTGAAGAGTTCGCTTTTGAAGGCTTCGTCAACGGCACGTTGGATATCAACTTCGGTCTGAAGCAGGTATTCAATATCTTCTGCCACAATTGTACGACTCTTTTGCTTGAGCTTCTTATAGAGGAGCTGGGCGGCCATGTGGAAAATGTTGCCGAAGATACGGTTGTCGATGGCGTCGTCATTATCATTATCGGGTTCGATAATACCGCTCACATATCGGTAGAAGAACTGCAGCTGACAACGCATATAACGGTTAATGGCCGTCGGGGTGAGTATGTTCTCTTCAAAATACTTCCGCAGGAGTTGCATCACGGCGTCTGTCTTTATGATGGGTTGCAACGTCCGCTGGATGGGTACCTGACCTGCATGAAGGGCCTGGATATGAATCTGGTGGCCGCTCTCAACCATCATCTGCAGCATGAAACGTGACATCTCGCCAGTCTGACCATCGTTGGTGGAATTGTTATAGACCAATGTGATGTCGCTGGCACGTTGCAACAGTCGATGGAAGTAATAGGCATAGATGGCCACCTTATGATCGATGGTGGTAAGACCATAGGCTTTTCGGATGGTATAGGGGATGAACGATGTGTCACTCAGACCTTTAGGCAGATTGCCTTCATTGCAGGAGAGTAGCAGCACATGGTCGAAGTCGATGTTTCTCGTCTCCAGAACGCCCATCATCTGAATGCCCTCGACAGGTTCTCCGTGGAAGGGGATGCTGGTGGTAGAAACGATTTGTGTGATGAGTCGTTGCAAGGTGAGGGTGTCTACTTGGAGCGTGCCACTTCCGACGAGGTCACTCAGACGATTCAACAGGGTGTACATGCGGAACAGACTCTCCTGCGTCAGAGGCGAGGGCTCTGTTTCGCCCTTGCTAAGGGCTTTCGCTATCAGGCGGATGACTGACATCAGCCAGAGTAGGAGGGTGCTGTTGAAGTGCTCCGGACTGCCGTGCTCCATGGAGAAAAGTAATTGAAGTCCTTCGTCTTTTGACAACAGAGCTGGGTCGGGATAGTAGATCTTCTGCGTATTCAACTCGTCGTAAAGACTGTTACAGTCAGGAGAGATATAATGGGCATAGGGATGTCGCAGCACAAGGTTGACATGACGCAGACGATAATGGTCTGTTTCTGCAACATAACCGTTAGTCTGCATGCTGACCAGCAGATTCACCAACGAGGTAACAGGTGTCTGGGAAAGTGGGTAACCTGTGGTGATGTTGATCTTCTCAACTTCTGTTGGAATGCAATGGATGGCTGTCTGAAGCAGGTTTTCATTACAAAGAACGATGGCTGTATGCCGGTTATCGGCAATGCGGTTCTGCTGCCACAGCCAGGTACTGATATATCGTGCCTGGATATTCTCTGTCGGGGCAGAGATATAGGTTATGGTCTTCTGTCGGGAGAAATTGTTGTAGATGTTGTCATCGTGATTGTCCAACTCGTTGGGGAAGTCGTTGAGATATTGGGCAATGTAGTAACCTGCCTCGAATTGTTTGAGGTAATAGTTGTCGTAGTCCCAATAGAAACGGGCTTTACCTTGTTGCTTCATCCGACGGAAGAGCGTCTGCTCAACTTGCTGGAGCATGTTGAAGCCAATAAAGAGATAGGTATCGTATTCGAAATCAATATCTTCGCGTTCAGCTACTTCACGGTAGAGTGCCCCTTCATAGGCTAATCCCTGTTCGGTGAGTTTGTCATTAAACGAGCGATAGATATCATAGATATGACTCCATAACTGCAGGAAACGTTGTTTCAGTTCGCTATTATGATCTTCATTAAAGTTACTGAAGAACTTACGGATTGTAATCTTTTGTTCCTCAGTTAAATATGAAGTATCGTCATACTCGTGGAGATCTCGTAGATTGGCGAAGACGTGTGTGGCAGAAGCCATATTTTTGTCGAGGTCGTCGAAGTCAGAGAGAAGCAACTGTCCCCAACCGTAGAAGTGGTCGAGAGTCTCTTCTATGCCGGTACATTTCTTAAAGCATTGATGCAGTTCACAGACCAGTTGGATAGGATCAGCCACCTGCCGTTGGCTATGACTACGGAATAGGTCGCTGATGGTGATATAAGCCGGACACCAAATAGGCTCTCCAGCCAGACGAGCCAGATGCTCGTTAAGGAAAAGGGAGGCTCGTTTGTTGGGGAAGACAATTGCGATGCGCGACAGGTTGGTACCGTATTTCTGCAGCAGGTCGGCTGCGACATATTCGAGGAAAGACTTCATAGTTTAGGATTTATTGAGAGGGTTAAACGTTACTTCTTGAATCTTATTGGAATAAACAAACCAGAGATAGCCTTTGATATCGGTATGCCCCATGTCGGCCAGCAGCTGCATATATTCGCGTACCTGATCCAGGTATTCATCTTTTGGACTTCCGAACTTGAAGTCGACCACGACCCATTCCTTGCCGTCGGTCATCACACGATCGGGACGTCGTTCAATGACCTCGCCATTTTCTACCGAGAGGATGGCACACTCGTTGAAGAGTGTCCAACGATCAGAGAACCAATTAGCCACACGGGCGTTCTGCAGACGTTTACGAAGCATGGATGATATCTTCTCAGCTGTCACCTGTTCATCGTAGAGGATGCCTTCGAGCTGAAGACGTTTGAGGGCACCGTCGATATCGTCAGTGGTGCGGATAGTGGAGAAAATCTGGTGGAGGATACTTCCGGTCTGGATATATTGCCGCTGTTGCTGTTTATCACTCTCTTCGTCTTGTTCGGAGATAAAGTCCTTGCTACGGTTACTCTGACGGAAAGAAACAGGATTGTTGAATGTGTTGATATCGATACTGACAGGTGTGGTCTTTTGCAGGAAGGGATTATGTGATTCCTTCTGATGGCCTTTGTTTTCTTTTGGCATCAGTGTACCCCATGAGAATTCCATAGGCTCGTTCTCATTGTCTACACCTGAAAGCACAGCTTCAGATTTCTCCTCAGCAATGAGAGGCAATACTTGTTCAATGAGCATTGAACGGCTGTTCTTAGCATTACGCTTGCCGATGACAAAAAGGCTCTGACTGGCACGGGTGAAGGCGACATAGAGCAGGTTGAGGTTGTCGACTGTATTCTGCAGATGTTCGTGCTGATAATCGTCTTCATAGATCGTGCCCTTCATCTGTTTCTGACTATAGTCGACAGGAACGATGGGCAGTTCATTAAAAGGTGCTTCGTCTGGTTTACACCAGAGGATGTTGCCTTGTTTTTCCAGTTGCCAGTCGCAGAAAGGAATGATGACATGGGCAAACTCCAGACCTTTCGATTTATGGATGGATATCAGGCGTATGCCGTTGATCTCGTCACTCTGAATAGTCTTGGCGCAGAGAGTCTCTTCCCATTCAGCAATAAAGGCGTCGATGCCGGTGGCATTCTCGCTGGTAAAGGTGAGCAGTTGGTCGTAGAAGGCACACAAATAGGCACTCTGACCTTCCAGACGATGAAGTTCGAAGAGGGTGTAAAGACGTTCTGTCAGTTCGTACAACGACAGTTTCATCAATTCTTCAAAGTGGTTGAGATAAGCTTCTGGCAATTGTTCGTCGAGCGGATTGGTACTGAGTAGCAGTTCATTGTCTTCTGTATGCTTGCCGAGTACGTAACATTGGTATAGTTTGACTATGTTGGCTTTGGTGAGGATGTCATCTGGATGGGTGATGAGATGAAGGGCCTCAACGAGCAGGTTGACGGCTATGGAGGCATCCAGACGGAACGCTTCGTCGGATACAATGCGGATATCGGGCAGATGTTTGGTGAAATAGTCGGCAATCAGAGGAATGTTGGCGTTCATCCTCACAAGGATGGCTATTTCCGAGGGGCTGACGCCTTTATCACAGAGTTCACTAACGATGTCAGCCATCCTCGCGAAGGTCTTTTCCTGGTAATCATCAATTGGTAGGAGCTGTATGTTGATCAGTCCGTTATTGTCCAACTTGTCAGGCACACTTTGTTCCACATCGGTATAGGCTCGTTGAAGGGCTGTGGCTTCAGGATCATCTTGTAATGTCAGGTATTCGAGTTTTGCAGCCGTGCGGAAGAAGGCATTGTTGAATTCAATGACATGACGTTCTGAACGGTAGTTGGTACTGAGGGTACGGATGTCGAGTTGTGCCTCAGGCGAAGGAAACTGGGTCTGGATATCGTTCAGGAGTCGCCAGTCGCCAGAACGCCAACGGTAGATGCTTTGTTTCACGTCGCCTACAATCAGGTTTTCTGTGCCTTCCTTACTCATGGCCTCAGAGAGTAATACCTTGAAGTTCTGCCATTGTACGGTCGAGGTGTCCTGGAACTCGTCGATCATGACATGTTGTAATTGGGTACCTATCTTTTCGAAAATAAAAGGTGTATCGCTGCCGTCGATCAGGGCATGGAGCAGTTGCTGGGTGTCGCTCAATAGAAAACGGTTGGCACTCTCGTTTAGTTCCCGCACTTTCTTTTCAATGCTGCCTAAGAGTCTTAACTGACTGAGGTGGCGCAGGGTGAGATCAGCCGACTGGTATATCTTCCATTGTTTTGGTCGTTCTTCCATAGTCGTACGGAGTATCTGACCAAGGGTGGAGTCGGCAAGACTGTAGATCAATTCTCTGCGAGGGTGTGTCTTCTTACACCATTTCTCAGGCTCACCCAAACTATCGGTCACTCGTTTGCCAACGACAGATTCATCAAAGTTACCCTCTTGTAACTTTAGGAAGAAACCGCAGATACCGGCTTTACCATACGAGAAATCGTCGATGGCAAGTCCTTCACTACGGATGATCTTAAAGAACTCGTCAGCTAATTGTTTCATCCTGTCCATGGCTGTCTGACGTAATTCCCTGAGCTGCGTGGTGTATCTGTCGAAGAATCCCGGTTCCTCCATTTTCTCGCGAAGGATATTACTGACGTTTTTATAATGGTCACGGAAGATGGTTTTGCCAAAGTTCTTGATCTGACCGATGACATTCCACGACTTATCGTCAGAGATATTTTCCATGATGTATTTCAACAGCCATTGCAGGATTACGTCTGTGGTATGAAGGTCTTCAATCAAATGGTCGACGGCGAGTTCTTCTACCTGAGTGTCATTGAGTTCGATGCGCAGGTTGGCGGTCAGATCGAGTTCTCGTGCCAGGTTACGAAGCACCGCTTGAAAAAAAGTATCGATGGTCTCCACGCGGAAATAATTATAGTTGTGGAGTAGATTTCTTAAGGCAATACCGGCACGCTCACTGACAAATGCTTCCGACTGTCCTGTCTTCTCGCAGATGACCCTCATGTAGTTCGCTGAGTCGGGCAGTTGCTTCCAGATACCGTAAAGCTGACTGAGGATACGCATCTTCATCTCTTCCGTGGCCTTGTTGGTAAATGTCACAGCCAGGATGTTACGATAAGACTGTGGATTCTCGACCACCAGTTTGATATATTCTGTGGCAAGTGTGAAGGTCTTTCCGCTGCCGGCGCTAGCTTTGTATACTGTCAGGGGTTTGTTCATGGTTACCAACGTCTGAAAATCTCAAAATCAAACTTGAAACCTACACGTTCAAAATGAGTGTTTTTGAAACTGGCAAAACCAGCTACGGAAATGTATCTGTTGGTGAAGCCATAACCTATCTCATAATATGGACGTGAACGTTCCAACAGTACGGAATTGATATAGAACCGTTCTTTCTCGATGTACTTTCCTACGTATGGCAGCCAGCTGGCAATCATCAGAGGCGACTCGTAAGTGGCATTCGCACGGATATAGTAATTGGAACGGTTAAACTCGCTGCCATTTAACAGTTGGAAGTCACCGGTCCAGTCGTCGTCCCAGCCATCGGGTAGGTTGGTTTCCTGGAAGTTATCGAAGTCAACGAAATAGTTTTGTTCCCGAAGTGAATAGGTACCATAACCTGTTCTCAGACTGAGTGTTCTCAATCCAGGCATGCGTATTTTCCATTGGGCATCCGACTCCCAGCGCTCATAACTGATATTAGATGAGAAGACGTTTTTGATGCCTCTTTCCCAAGTGAACGTGAAGATAGGTCCCTTTGGCCAAGGCAGGATTTTGATACCAATCATCGGGGCAAAACTGGTATAGACCGTCGGCATGTCGTATCTTGTCATCATGGTCTTGTTGACAGCACTACGTCTGTGAAAAACCAAACCCAACTCCAGATCGAGCCAGTCGAAGAGCATAATGTTGTTGAAGGCACGAATATAGGTGTTATTGAACTTGTTCATCTCCATATTCGTGAAGTCAAGTGTGTCGCCAAACTCTTCTTTGATTAATTCCGCCACTGTTGAATTACTGATGCGGTTACCATTACCCACCGTCAGCTCGGCATATCCGTTGCGCTTCGGGTTGTAGGTCATACGTAAGGGTGCATCGAAGAAGAACTGCTTAATCTTAAAGTTATAGCCGAAATAGGGATTCAGTGTCAGGTATCGGTGCTTGGAGAAAGTGTATTGGAAACGCAGTTTCATCTTATATGAGAAACCTCTGCTGTCGCTATATCGGATGGCGAGAGGGTCGATGATAGGTGACAATCTGAAATAGGTCTGCTGCGACTCTGCCCGGATAGGAGTGACGAGCGTCTCACCGATGGTATCCCAGAAGATTTTCTTAAAGAAATTGGGCTTCTTGGTAATCGTATCTTCAGGGGCTGGTGGAGCGGGGAAGTAGTCCTCCGTCCTCTCATAGAGTTCTTCTTCCTCCACAGTCAATGGTATCGGACGTAAGGTGTCCATCGTGGCTTTACCCTCTGCCCAGGGGATGCTGTCGGGGAGTTCTGCTTTGCAGTTGTGTACGGAGGCAAGGTTGGCGGAGATACGATTTCCTGCAAACTTAAAGGTAGCGGCCGTCGACGAGCGCCAGGGGATGATAAACCGTCCGCCCTTATTGCTGTAGTTGAGTTCGGTACGGAAATTGATCATGTCAAACTCACCATTGAACACCGTCCTGAGGATACGGCCCGTTTCCGTTTCGATGATGGCATAGCCGTCAAGCAATTGGGTGTTATAGAGTTTAGGGGTGAAGTCGATTCGGGTGGTGCCATCAGCCTGGTTGGTGTTCTGGCGGTATTTGTATAATCGCTTATTCGCTTTGTGGAATGGCGAAAGGATATGCCCGTCGTAGAGAGCCTCGTCGTAGATCTTCGGGGTGACCATGTCTACCAAGGTCGGCATGGCATTACGGTTATGTCGGATAGTACCTGACTTTACTTGACTGACAATATCATAGTCATGCTCATCGGTGTATACGAATTTGCTGTAAGTCTCACGGATATACTGGCGCTCGTCCTTTGCCAAAGAGTACATGGTAGGAATGAGCCATAGGGTGGCGTTTCGTTTCTCTACGTTAAAGCGCAGCTTGATATAAACATTGTCGGTGATGGTGTCGGCGTATGGCTGATGGTATTGTGAGTAGGCATAGATACGAGGGAGGATTAGGGAGTCTTGCTTATCCCAATCCCAGGCAAAAATACTGCTGGGCATACCTGTGAGTATGCCCAGCACTATATAGAATATCAGCGTCTTGCAATTCACAATTGCAAAGGTACGCATAATTTTGATTTATCCCAAATATTTCATCAGAATTTTTGCGTTTCCGCTGTCACGAAGCTTTGCGATGCTCTTCTCACGGATCTGACGAACACGTTCACGGGTCAAACCAAGCTGATCGCCAATCTCCTCAAGACCTTTCTCGTGGCAACCGATACCGAAGCACTCGCGGATGATGGTGATCTCGCGCTCTTTCAGTACTTTGTTCAGCACGTTGTTCAACTCAAGGGCCATGGACTCATGATCCACCTGACGGTCAGTACGGCTGTCATCACCGCTGGCCATCACATCGAGCATACAATTGTCCTCACCATCCTGGAATGGAGCGTCGATACTCACGTGGTGGCTGTCTGCCTGCATGGACTGGCCGATCTTATCTTCATCGATAGAAGTAGCCTCTGCCAACTCCGATACGGAGGGATGACGCTGATGTTCCTGCTCGAACTTATTGATCTCATGATTGATCTTGTTCAGAGAACCCACCTGATTCAAGGGAAGACGAACAATACGGCTCTGCTCTGCGATGGCCTGAAGAATACTCTGACGAATCCACCACACAGCATAGGAAATAAACTTAAATCCACGAGTCTCATCAAACTTCTGAGCGGCCTTGATCAGTCCGATATTACCTTCATCGATTAAGTCTGTCAGGGTCAGACCCTGATGCTGATACTGCTTGGCAACGGATACGACAAAACGTAGATTGGCGGTCACTAATTTCTCTTTTGCACGTTCTCCCTCTGGACCTCCCTTACGGATCTTCTGGGCTAATTCGATTTCCTCATCAATGGAAATCAATGGTGCACGACCAATTTCTACAAGGTATTTGTCGAGTGCCTCACTCGAACGGTTTGTGATACTTTTCTGAATTTTTAATTGCCTCATCTTTTTACCTAAAATCCTTTCTAACTAACTGATTCTCAAACTAATATCCTAAAACTATCTCTTAAAGCGGTGCAAAGTTACAAAAAATATCGATACGTTGTTCTGATTTTAACAATTATTTTAATTTTTCCTTCAGATATTGACCTGTGATACTTTCTGCACATTCTGCCACCTCTTCGGGTGTTCCTGCAACGACGAGGTTACCACCCCGATCACCACCGTCAGGCCCCAAGTCTATCACGTAATCTGCACATTTAATTACTTCCATGTTATGCTCGATAATCAGGATGCTGTGTCCCCTTGAGATCAATGCCTCTAATGAACTCAGCAAGCGTCGGATATCGTGGAAATGCAGACCTGTGGTTGGCTCGTCGAAGATAAAGAGGGTAGGTTCCTGTTTCTCTTGATTGATGTAATAGGCCAGTTTTACACGTTGGTTCTCACCTCCAGAAAGCGTCGATGAGTTTTGACCGAGTTTGATATAACCCAATCCTACGTCATTTAGGGCCTTCAAACGCTTGACAATGGTGTTCTGATGATGGGTGGAGAAAAACTCCAAAGCTTCAGCTATGGTCAGGTTCAGTACGTCATCGATGTTCAGTCCTTCGTATCTCACATCAAGAATATCATGTTTGAAACGATGTCCGTGACAGGCTTCACACTCCAATACGAGGTCGGCCATGAACTGCATCTCCACCGTGATGACTCCGGCACCCTTACATTCGTCGCATCGTCCGCCATCAGCGTTGAAAGAGAAATACTGCGCCGTATAGCCCATCTGTTTGGATAATGGCTGTTCTGCAAACAACTCACGGATGGCATCATAGGCTTTCACATAAGTGGCGGGATTTGAACGTGTACTTTTACCAATCGGGCTCTGATCCACAAACTCAATACGTTTGATGGCATCAATGTCACCGCCTAGACCGAGATATTCGCCTGGCGCATCGCAGACATCACCGATATGACGCTTGAGGGCAGGATAGAGGATACCTTTGATCAGACTCGATTTACCGCTACCGGAAACGCCTGTTATGACGGTCATCACATTCAGAGGTATCGTCACATCAATTCCTCTCAGGTTGTTCATTCTTGCACCCTTGATATCAATATGCATGTTCCATGGCCTGCGGCTCTTCGGAACTGGAATTTCCTCCTGATGGAGCAGATAACTTACCGTATGACTCCTAGAAAGGCTCGTCTTTTTAGATTGGCTAGAAATGTTAGCCAGACTATCTGCACTCCCCTCAAACACGATTTCTCCTCCGAGCCTTCCTGCATCCGGACCCACATCTATCAGATGGTCAGCAGCCCGCATGATTTCCTCATCATGTTCTACCACTACCACCGTATTTCCAAGGGACTGGAGATCCTTCAACACATGTATCAGTCTGTCTGTATCTCTCGAATGCAGTCCAATCGACGGCTCATCGAGGATATACAATGATCCCACGAGACTGCTTCCCAGTGAGGTACAGAGGTTAATGCGCTGACTCTCACCACCACTCAGCGAATTAGAAAGACGGTTGAGGGTGAGATAACCCAGGCCTACATTCAATAGAAATTGTAACCTTGAACTGATCTCCGTTAGCAGGCGCTTACCTATTTCCGCATCATGGTCGTTGAGTTGCAGATGAGCGAACCATTCCTTCAATCTTACGATTGGCATCTGCACCAGATCGGTGATACTATGTCCGTCGATTTTTACATATTCTGCTTCAGGTTTCAAACGGGTGCCGTGACATCTGGGGCAAGTGGTTTTGCCACGATAACGGGCCATCATCACACGGTACTGTATTTTATACTGATTCTCCTTGACCATCTCGAAGAACTGATCAATACAAGGCTTTTCTCTTTTGTCCTTGTCGGATGGCAGCCCATGCCATAGCCAGTCTTTCTGCTGACGGGTGAGATTCATGTAGGGTTCGAAAATGGGGAAATCATCATTTGCTGCATGTCGGCAGAACCAATCTTTCCACTCTTTCATCTTCTCGCCGTGCCAGCAGACCACGCAGCCGTCATAAACGCTCAAGGTGGTATTGGGGATAACCAGTCGTTCGTCGATACCGATTACACTACCGAATCCCTGACACTCCGGACAGGCTCCAGCGGGTGAATTGAAAGAGAAGAGAATATCTGTCGGTTCTTCGAAGGTGATACCATCAGCCTCAAAACGTTGCGAGAAATCATAGCAGATATTCGAAGGCGGGAACATCAACCTCAGTTCGCCATTACCCTCAAAGAAGGCGGTCTCTGCCGAATCGACCAATCGGGCGATGGCATCCTTGGAATCATCGACTGCAAGGCGGTCGATAATGAGGAAGAGATTTGTCGGAGTACTTTGAGTGTTCTGAGTACTCTGATTATCCATATAATCATCGATGCGGATGAAATCGCCGTCGGCAAAGATTCGCGCATAACCTTCGAGGATATACGCTTTCAGCTGCTGTTCCAGCGTACGACCCTCAGGAATATGGACAGGCGCCATGATGACGAAGCGTGTGCCCTTCGAATATTCTAGCGTCTTCTGCACTACATCTTCCGTAGAATGTTTCTTCACCTCCTGTCCACTGATGGGCGAGAACGTATGTCCTATACGTGCGAAAAGCATCCTGAGATAGTCGTAAATCTCAGTTGTCGTGCCAACAGTCGAGCGGGGATTGCGGGCGATGACTTTTTGTTCGATGGCGATGGCGGGCGGAATGCCCCGGATAAAGTCGCACTCGGGCTTGTTCATGCGACCGAGGAACTGTCGGGCATAGCTCGACAGACTCTCCACATAACGCCGTTGGCCTTCGGCATACAAGGTGTCGAAGGCCAGAGATGATTTACCGGAGCCACTGACTCCGGCAATCACTGTGAATTTGTTTCGGGGTATCTTGACGTCAACGTTCTTTAGGTTGTTGACTCGAGCCCCCTTTATTTCAATGTAATCGCTCATTAAAGGATTGACTTCACGGCCTCAAGCATGCCGACGCTCTGGATGAGGTCGAGATCCTGCTTCACCATTGCGGCTAGGCCTGGGATCTTGTTGAGGTCCTCCTGCCAGATTGACTCAGCACCGAGCACTCCGACAGTAACGATCTGCGTGTCACCAGTAGCCCAGAGGTCGCTGAGCAGTTTCATGATCTTCGGGTCATCGTTGGGGACGATCTCCGTGCCGTCGGCGCGCTTACCACCTTTATAATAGGTAATAATAGCGGCCAGACCGAACACCAAGCCCTTCGGCAATTCACCCTTACGCTCCAGATAGGTCTTCACTCCGGGCAGGTCGCGGGCCTGGAATTTCGGGAATGAGTTGAGCATGATAGAGGTCACCTGATGGTCGACATACGGATTGTCGAAACGCTCCAGCACGTCGCCTGCAAACTTCTCCAGTTCATCCATCGGCAGATCGAGTGTCTGCATCAACTCGTCGAACTGCACCTTGTGGATATACTTGCCGATTACCTCATGGTTGCAGGCATCGCGCACGATGTTCACACCGCTCAAGAAAGCCACGGGCGAAAGCACGGTGTGCGGGCCATTCAACAGCGTCACCTTACGCTTGTGATAAGGCTCCTCTGAGGGCACGAATAGCACGTGCAGACCTGCCTTATCGGCGGGGAACTCCTTAGCCACTTCCTTTGGGGCTTCAATCACCCATAAGTGGAAGTTCTCGGCCTGTACCACGAGATTGTCGCGGTAAGAGATCTTCTCCTGAATCTCGGCAATCTCCTTGCGGGGGAAGCCCGGCACGATACGGTCAACGAGCGTAGCATACACGCCGCAGGCCTCCTCAAACCACTTCTTGAAGTCGGCACCGAGGTTCCACAATTCGATATATTTATAGATGCAATCCTTCAGCACGTGGCCGTTCAGGAAAATCAACTCGCAGGGGAAGATGATCAGACCCTTTGACTTGTCGCCGTTGAATGTCTGATAGCGACGGTAGAGCAGCTGCACCAACTTGCCAGGATAGCTTGAGGCGGGGGCATCCTCCAACTTACAGCTGGGGTCGAAGGCGATACCGGCCTCGGTGGTGTTCGAAATCACAAAACGGATTTCAGGCTGGTCAGCCAACGCCATGAAGGCAGCGTTCTGGCTATAGGGGTTCAGTGCGCGGCTGATCACGTCGATACGCTCGAGAGTATTCACGGGCTTGCCGTTCTCGCGGCCCTGCAGGTTCACATGGTACAGACAGTCCTGACCGTTCAGCCACTCGGCCATACCTTTCTCGATAGGCTGCACAACGACTACCGAGCCGTTGAAGTCAGTTTTCTGGTCCATGTTCCAGATAATCCAATCTACGAATGCACGGAGGAAATTGCCTTCTCCGAACTGAATCACCTTTTCAGGCATCACGCTCTTGGGAGCGAATTGTTTGTTTAGCGGTTTCATTTTTAAATATTGTTTTAATGTGATTTTTTATTTGCGGATGCAAAGATAGCAAAAATCCCGATTACTTCCAAATCTTTTTTACGCTATGGGGCCAAAAACTTACGAAAACCTTTGCGTAATCAGTAATTACGAATAACAGAAAAGATATATTCAAATATATTTGGTTTTTCGCTCAGATATTCGTAATTTTGCACCCGCAAAACGAAAACTTAGGTTATTATGAAAAGATATTTAATGACGAATCTGCTGATGCTGACGGCGCTTACGGTAACACAGGCACAGGACCGCACAATAGACATCAGCGGCGATAACACCGATAAGACCGCTACACAGTACGCCACACCGCTCACCATCAACGAGGGCGAGACGGTCGACGTGAAGATGGCCCGATACAGCTATTTCTCGTCGAAGATCACCGGCACCGGCCGTCTCAACATCCACGCCGGCGGCGAGCGCGGCTATCTGGGCAACTCAGATAAGAAATGGAACGAGTGGGGCGACTATACGGGTCCGGTGCATATCTATCCCTTCAAGGACAACTGTCCCTCGGCCGGTCTCTACGCTGCAGTATTGATGCACGGCGGCAAGGCCTTCTCGGCCGAAAATATCGACCTGAGCAAGGTGAACCGCAGTCTGGAGAACAATACGGTGACGCTGCATGAGGGTGCCACGCTGTGCACCGAAGCCAATACGGCGGGCTCGGGCTTCCGCATTGGTGCGCTGAACACCGAGGTGGGTTCCACGTTGCAGGGCTACATGAAAAACGGACGTTCTGCATACTATATGCTCGGTCTGATGAATACCGATTTTACACTGGCAGGCAAGATCGCCCCCGCAGATTATCGCGATGACACGATGCTCGGTATTATTAAAGAAGGTGCGGGCACGATGACCATCACTGGCAATAGCAACTATCTGAGCGGTGCGCTGCGCATCCTCGACGGACGTGTGATGGTGATGAACGACCGTGAGGCTGCTGAGACCGGTAAGCTGCGTGGTGCTCTCGGCGCTAAGCCAAACTCCCAGGATGCCATCGCATTTGTTTTTGGCAAGGGCGTACTCGGTGGCACGGGCAGCATCGGCGGATCTGTCGACAACTACGGCACCATCGAGCCCGGTGTTGACGGCATCGGCAATCTCAAGTTGGTAAACTATATCAACGGGAATTTTGCCAATCTGTTTGTACATCCTGGCTCCGTGATTCGCACAAAGGTAGTGTCTCCAAGCGAATGCAGTCAGCTCATCATTGACGGAGAGGTGCTTTATAATAATACAACCGAGGATTTCATGACGAGCGACAAGATGCCCGTGATTGAACTTGTGGTGGCTGACGACGCTGACCTTGAGTTGGGCACCGAGATATCTGTGATATCCGCCAACAATAAAGTAGGCGATTGGCACTTCGATATCCGCGCTAATAAATATACGTGGGAAGTCGAGGAGATGGTAACCACAGGTTCCTCGCGGATTAATCATTTCTTTGTAGCCCGCATCGTATCTCTCGATACGCCGAATAATCCAGATACTCCAGACAGTCCCGACGAGCCTGTCTCAACCATGGGCGCCTTCTACAATGACGAGGGCGTCGACGAGATGGCCGACAAAAAATCGCTGAAATACTATGCTAAGCAACTCGGCAAGAGCATCGGCACTGCCATCTCTATCTATAAGAACGACCTGACCAACTCAAGCCTGCCCGAGACTGAGGCCGTCGGTTTCCAGTTTAATATGCTCGTAGCCGAGAACGATATGAAGCCCGAGGCCTACGGAGGCCAGAATGGCAGATTTAGCTTTACCGGCGACGCAGAGAAGATCGTCAGATTTGCCACTAACAAGAAGATGACGATGCGTGGCCATTGTCTGGTATGGAACCAACAGTCTCCTTCATGGATATCTGGGGACGGCGGCAAGACCAACGATAAGAACTGGACTCGCGAGGAGGCCCTTGCTATTATGAAGAACCATATCACCAATGTGATGCAGCACTATAAAGGCAAAGTACACGAGTGGGATGTGGTGAACGAATGTCTCGACGATAACCAGTCGTCAGTGCGCACCAATCCCGAGGGTTATGAGATAAAGAAGAACTGTGTGTGGCAGCAGGCCATTGGCGATGATTACGTTGATTCCGCCTTTGTCTATGCACATCAGGCAGATCCCGATGCCGAGTTGTATCTGAACGACTACGGTGTGGAGTTCCAAGGTAAGGCTAAGTCGGCAGCATTCTATAATCTCGCTATACGCATGAAAAAGGCCGGTATTCCCATCGACGGTGTCGGCCTGCAGTGTCACTTCTCCATCGGTGACGTAGATAGTCTGCGCCTCGACCAGACTGTCGGTCGTTTTGAAGAGGCCGGTTTGAAGTGTATCATCACCGAACTCGACATGGGTATCCCTGATACTTCCGATGCAAGCTTAGAAGAGCAAGCCCGCAGCTATCGTGTGATTACTGATATCATGCTGAATCACGACAATTGTCCAAGCATGGTGATCTGGGGACTGAAGGATAACAACAGTTGGAGAGAATCGTCGAATCCGCTGCTCTTCACAGCACAACTTGACAAGAAACCTGCCTATTATGCCATACGCTCGGCCTTGCGCCATCGCACATTGATAGAGGCAGGCATCCGTCCCGTGCGACAAACGAAGACGAACGACGGCAGCATCTATAACCTGGCCGGCCAGAAAGTGGGTGACGATTATCAAGGCATCGTAATTATCGACGGTAAGAAAGTTCTTAACAACACAAAAAGAGAAGTGAAGTAAACATGAAGAGAACACACATATTATATATTATAGTATTATTGATAGTTCTGTTGACGGCAGGTGACGCTTTGGGAGCCAAACCCAAGAAACAACAGCGTCGCACCCGTGCAAAGACCACGAAGGTGGTGAAAAAGAAGTCGAAGGCAAAAACAAAGACCAAAGCCAGATCGAAGACAAAGGTGGTACGTGCTGCTGCACCTAAACTAGCGCCCGATCCACGTCTTGATGATCCCGATTATAATCCCTTCTTACAATGTGAAGATACCTGTGGCCATGTACATGGCATCGACCTGAGCCGCTATCAGGGAGATGTGTTTTGGGAGACGGTTGGCGAGAACACCAAGATGGCATATGTCTATCTTAAAGCGACGGAGGGCGGCGACCGCATCGACCCTAAGTTCGAACGCAATATCAATCTTGCGCACCGTTACGGACTAAAGGTGGGATCGTATCACTTCTTCCGTCCGAAGACACCGCTACAAAAGCAGTTGGATAACTTTACGACACAATGTCTTCCTGGAGAACAGGATCTGATACCGATGATTGACGTGGAGACGCTTGGTGGTCTGCAAGTAGACCAGTTCTGCGATTCGCTGCTGACATTCCTCCGTATGGTCGAAGGAGCTTATCATCAGAAGCCGTTGGTGTATACGTTCAGAAATTTCTATAACTGGCATCTCGTTGGTAAACTCGATGACTATCAGCTGATGATCGCCCTCTATCTGGATGAGGAACCGGTGTTGGAAGATGAGCGCGACATTACCATGTGGCAGTATACAGGCAAGGGACGTATTGTAGGTATCAACGGATATGTTGATAAGTCGCGGTTCTTGGGGAAGCATGGCCTCCGCGAGATACGTTTCCGACACCACTGAATCGGAAAATGAATTGTAAATCGTCAAATTGTAAATTTACTATATGATAATCAAGTGTCCCGAATGCGGTCATCAGGTTAGCGACCGTGCAAGAACATGCCCATCATGTGGCGTAGATATCGTAGGTAAGGTAACTCGTTGCCCCGACTGCGGAGAATATATATTTAAGGATGATCATGAGTGTCCGAACTGCCATTGTTCAATCAATGCAGCGGCATCGGAGTCCGAGGTGATGGTTCCGAGTACTCAGGATACTCAGAATACTCAGATAACTCCGAGTAATCCGGTCATTCCGACTGAAGTTGAACTCAAGCAGCCTAAGAAGAAAAGTCGCAAGGCTTTGTGGTCGGCGGTTATTATTGGCTTTGTACTTGCATTGATTATCGTCATGCTCGGCATTTATTATGCTCAGAAGACACAGATGGAGAATGAGTTGCGGGCGTATGATAATGCGATGATGAGTGAGGAGCCTGCCGTATTGCAGAATTTCCTCGATATGTATATCGATGCACCCGTCGCCCATCGTGATTCCATTAAAGCGCATCTGCAGGTTTTGATGAAGATTGACCGCGATTGGGAAAATGCTCGTGCCAGTCTGTCAAAATCTGCCCTTCAACTCTTTATTGATAGGAATCCCGATAATGTACATGTTCGTGAGGCCCGACAGATGATTGATTCCCTCGATTTTGAGACGGCCAAAATGGGCGACTCGATGGAATCCTATAAGAAATATATGGAAGAACACGAGCAGGGGTATTACTACGACGAGGCAAAGAATGCCTATGATCGTTTGGAAGAGGAAATGGTACGTGCTGCCCAATTGAAGGCAGAGCAAGATTCTATCAATAAAGCCGCAGAAGCTGCTGCCGCTGCGATAATAGAAGAAATAAACTAGCATGTTCCAAGCTGTCCTAGATTCCTAGGATAGCTTGGATATTATTCTTCAATATGTGAGAGAGAGTGGGCGAAGGAGGCGAAGAAGTTCGTCAGAGTCTCTGATGGCAGGTAGCGGAAGTATTGTGCAGAACGACGGATGTGGCCCAGTATCGCACTGCTGTTGCTGGTATGTAAAAACACACTCTCCGAATCCTGCGAGAAATAGAACTCCTCAGCTCGGGTGTTGGTGAATTCCGTCAATTCCTGTGCTACTCTTTCTACCTTTTTGTCAGGCTCACCCGTCAGGAAAGGAATTTCTTCTTTTCTGAATCCGAACATCTGAATGAGCAAGGCTCCTTCGAGTTGTGCCATTGGGGTAAATCCCAGTTTTTTCAGCCATTGGTTTAAGGTCATAAAATCTACACGATGACCTTCTTCAATGAGATATTTACCTAGTTGAACAAGATTGTAGACAGGTACTCCTTCGTTTAAGATATGCCGGGTGATGTGGATAATGATCAGTAATAGTTGTCTTGTAGCGATATCCGACTTCTCATCATCGAGGATGGCTTGCAGTTTTTTGTTCAGCAGAGGATTTGTCAGATGGTCAGCACGTAACAGTTCATTTTCTTCCTCTTGTTGATTTATGCGACTAGTTTCCATGTTGGCTTTTTCCCATTCTTGCATCTGTTTTTCAGACAGGTGAAGAAAAAATTGGTTGTCACATTGTTGGATGCCTGCATAGACAGACGGTATGACCTGATGCATCAGCGCCAGTTGATAAACCTTGTTCCATTTACAGATGGACATCGGTTCTATTTGTTCTTGCTTCTTGAATTCACCACAACGGATGAGTCGGAAGAAATTACGTTGGATAATGTTCATGATTATGAATAACGTCTTGGATAGCGGAATAAGATAGAAAGGAGTGTTGCTACCCCAATAGCGAAGGGATAGAAAAGGTAGGGGATGATGCTGACAGGATTGATGGTAGCCAGTCCGGCTGCTATCAGAAGTTGTGCACCATAGGGAATCAGGCCTTGTACAAAACACGAACAAGTATCGAGGACGGAGGCTGCTTTTTTGTTGTCGACGCCATAGCGGTCACCGATCTGTTTAGCAATACCTCCTACGGTAATAATAGCCACTGTATTGTTAGCGGTACAGATGTTAACGAGTCCTGCTAAAGCTCCGATGCATAACTCTGCACCGCGTTTGTTATGGATATGTTTCACCATCCGTTGGATGATAAAATCGATGCCGCCTTGTTGTTTAATCAATTCGAGCATACCACCTGCCATCATCGTGATGATGATGAGTTCTCCCATACCAATCATACCATCGCCCACGGATTTCATCCATCCGAAGACATCGAAACTGTGCGTCAGCATACCGATACACCCGGTCAATATAATACCGAGCGTCAGAACAGCCATTACGTTCATACCGAAGATGGCAGTCACAAGTACGATAAGGTAGGGAATCACCTTTATCCATTCCACAACGCCGGTTTGGTGTGCTGCGTGGATGTTCGCTCCCATAATATAGTATACGATCAAAATAACGAGGGCTGCGGGGATGACAATAAAGGAATTGACTCGGAATTTGTCACTCAGTTTACAACCTTGTGTAGAGGTTGCCACGATTGTAGTATCCGAGATGAACGATAGATTGTCGCCAAAGAACGATCCACCAACGACAACGGCTGTCATGAGAGCGATGTCCGTACCTGTTTGTTGGGCTACGCCAACGGCAATCGGCGTTAGTGCAACAATAGTACCAACGCTCGTACCGATGGAGATGGAGATAAAGCATGCAGCAAGAAAAAGGCCTGCTAGTAGCATCTGCGAGGGTAGGAGATGTAAAGTCAAGTTAACGGTCGCATCAATACTTCCCATCATCTTAGCCGAATGAGCAAAGGCTCCTGCTAAAAGGAAAATCCAGATCATAAGCATCATCTGGCTGGAGCCTGCACCGCGACTGAAGATGTCGACGCGTTCTTTCAGGGGCTTGTCTTTGGCGATAACGATAGCGTAGATGCTAGAGACCATAAAGGCCACTGTAATGGGCACTTTGTAGAAGTCACCAGCAACGATGCTGGTGACTAAATACAATATCACGAACACCCCTAAGGGTGATAAAGCGATAAGCCCTTTATTCTTCACTATTCACTAATAATTATTCACTAAAGAGTTACTCCGTTTTTGAAGATAGAAATCTCGCGATAGCCATTCTCTTCATTTCTGGCAAGTTGTCCACTGGCAACAGCGAGTACCTTATCAATGAACTCAGGTACCAACTCCTGCATGGTGCGACCTTCTACCAATTGTCCTGCAGAGAAATCCACCCAGCTAGGCTTATTCTTGGCTAAAGTAGGATTTGTAGCCACTTTCATCGTAGGAACGAAGGTGCCGAAAGGTGTTCCGCGTCCCGTGGTAAAGAGTACAATATGACAACCGCAGGAGGCGAGTGCCGTTGATGCCACCAGATCATTACCTGGGGCAGACAAGAGATTCAACCCCTTGTTTGTGAGTCGGTCACCATATTCCATCACTCCACTGACAGGTGCCTTACCACATTTCTGTGTACATCCTAGAGCCTTATCTTCGAGTGTAGAGATACCGCCAGCCTTGTTGCCTGGTGAGGGATTCTCACCGACAGGTTCGCCATGCGATAGAAAATACTCTTTGAAGTTGTTGATCATCGAGACAGTCTGATTGAAGAGTTCTTTCGTACGACAGCGGTTCATCAGAATAGTTTCTGCTCCAAACATCTCCGGCACTTCTGTCAAGACACTGGTTCCGCCCTGGGCCACAAGCCAGTCGCTGAATTCGCCAACCAAAGGATTGGCTGTGATGCCACTGAAACCGTCACTACCACCACACTTCAGACCTACTCGGAGTTCGCTAACAGGTACATCCTCACGCTTGTCTTCTTTGGCAATGGAATAAAGGTTGCGAAGAATCTGCATACCTGCCTCAAGTTCATCGCCTTCAACCTTCTGTGTTACCAGCAGTTTGATACGGTCTTTGTCATAATCGCCCAACATCGCCATGAAATCATCAGGCTGGTTATTTTCACAACCAAGACTCAGCACCAATACTCCACCAGCATTAGGATGCAGACATATGTCACGTAATACCTTGCGGGTATTCTCATGGTCTTCTGATAGTTGTGAGCAACCGTAATTATGATGCCAGGCATACACACTATCTATGCCTTGGAGCATGGTTTCGTTTCGTAGTTTCTCTGCCAGTTTCTCAGCAATGCCGTTCACACACCCAACCGTGGGGACAATCCATATTTCATTACGTACACCCACATCGCCATTCTTGCGCTTGTAGGCTTTGAAAGTGCGGTTCTCTTTCTTGATAGATAGTTCTTCGCCAACGGGATTATAGGTATATTCAAGAGTGCCAGAGAGATTTGTTTTCAGGTTGTTTTCATTCACCCAGTCACCAGCTTTCAGATCTTGTTTGGCATGACCGATAGGATAACCGTATTTAATGATATCTTCACCTTCCTGAACATCTTTAATAAGTACTTTATGACCAGCAGGCGTATCCTGATTCAAAATAACCGTCTTTCCATCGACAGTAATGGTCTCTCCTTTCTTCTTTGGCTGCAGGCAGACTACCACACTGTCTGCCGGATTAATTTTTAAGTAAGTTGCTAATTCCATTTGTTTTGTAATTTGTTTAGTATGCTTTAGAAAGATTGGATTCTAAATAGCCTTGCGGCGATAGAAATCTACGTTCTCCTTAGTCAGTATCTCAATAGGCATGTAGTTCACGGGATTCACCTCACGCTTCAGTACGATGGCATTGAATAAGGCATCCACACTGGCATAGCCTTGTTGATAGGCATGCTGTGCTATCAGGAATGAAATACTGCCTTGACGAATACAGGCCTCATTCTTCGGCACCATGTCGTATCCCATAATCTGAATATTGCGACGATTGCTCTTCTTAAGGAACTCGCCTACAATATGTGCTTTAGAATTAAAGGTGATGCAATGGTGGATATGCGGATGGTCTTTGAAGAATTTCTCGAGGATGGTGTCATACTCTACACGCTCCTCATCCAAAGGTAGGTCTACTTCTGTGATCTTTACGTCGGGGAAATGGTCAACCATATAATGACGGAATCCTGTTTCACGGTTGGCCTGCTGTTTTGATCCTACCTTGCCGTCGCGCGTCTGTTTTACCAGCGCAATCTCTTTCTCTTTTGCAGCAATGAGCATCAGCATACGGGCAGCAAAATATCCACTGGCAAAAGAATCTTGTCCGAAGAATGCAAGAGGCTTCAAATCGGGCATGTAACTATCGAGCAACACATAGGGGATACCTCTGTCGATCAGTTTCTCCGTGAAGCGAGCCGTTTGTTCCAACGTTGTAGGCACAATGATGACACCGTCAAATTTTTCCGTAAAGAACTCACGTACCATGCGGGTAAAGGATGCATTATTGAAGCGTTCATAATAGATAAACTTCAGGGTAATACCAAAATCACGACGGAAATCGGTACAGGCCTGAGCTCCTTCCTCTATCTCATCCCAATAAGCTTCCTGCTCATGTTTGGGAAGTACACAATAAAAAGTGTATTTCTTATTATAAGCGAGAGCAGAGGCATACATATTTGGCTTATAGTCCATCTCAGCCAATGCCTTATTAACCTTCTCAAGAGCGGTCTTTGACACATTCGGACGATTGTGAAGTACACGGTCGACAGTACCAACCGAAACACCAGCGCGCTCGGCGATGTCCTTGATTCTGATATTCTCTTTACCCATTTTATTATAAGCTTTTGCCGTGCAAAGGTACAAATAATAATTGATACCACCAAATGATTTTGCTACGAAATCGTTTCCGTAACTTTTCTGCTCTTTTTCAGTATATAATATTTGGTAGTTTCAGAAAAAAGTCGTACTTTTGTCGTCGAAAAGTAAGAAATAGTATTAATCTATAAAACAAAAGCAAAAAAGCAATGGCAAAAATCGTAACATTGGGCGAAATTATGCTTCGCCTTTCCCCGCAGGGAAACGACCGTTTCATTCAGAGTGAATCATTCCGCATCATCCCTGGTGGTGGTGAAGCCAATGTGGCTATTTCAGTAGCAAACTATGGTCATGAGGCTTATTTCGTTTCGAAACTTCCAAAGCACGAGATTGGTCAGATTGCAGTCAACGCATTGCGTCGTTATGGCGTGAATACCGAGTTTATTGCCCGTGGTGGCGATCGTGTTGGTCTGTACTATGCTGAGACTGGCGCTTCGATGCGTCCCTCAAAGGTGATCTACGACCGTGCCCATTCATCCATCGCAGAAGCCGTTCCTTCCGACTTTGATTTCGATAAGATTATGGAAGGCGCTTCATGGTTCCATTGGTCGGGCATCACACCAGCAATCAGCGACAAGGCTGCTGAGTTGACAAAACTTGCCTGTGAGGCAGCAAAGCGTCAAGGTGTCACCGTATCTGTTGATCTGAACTTCCGTAAGAAGCTGTGGACATCAGAAAAGGCCATTTCTATCATGCGTCCTCTGATGAAGTATGTGGATGTTTGTATCGGTAACGAAGAGGATGCAGAGCTCTGTCTTGGCTTCAAGCCCGATGCAGATGTAGAGGGCGGTAAGACTGATGCTGCTGGTTATGAAGGCATCTTCAAGCAGATGATGAAAGAATTTGGATTCAAATATGTTGTTTCTACGCTTCGTGAGAGTTATAGTGCAACATTCAACGGCTGGAAGGCACTGATTTATGATGGCAAGGAGTTCTATCAGTCAAAGCGTTATGAGATCAATCCTATCATCGACCGAGTCGGTGGTGGTGATTCATTCTCTGGTGGTCTGATTCACGGTCTGCTCACCAAGAAGACACAGGGTGAAGCCCTTGAGTTTGCTGTGGCTGCTTCGGCTTTGAAGCACACTATCAATGGCGATTTCAACCTGGTTTCTGCTGAAGAGGTTGAGTCTCTTGCAGGTGGTAATGCCAGTGGTCGCGTTCAGCGCTAATCAATTGTAAATCGTAAATTGTCAAATTGTAAATTGTATAATGGCTAAGTTTGATAAAATTGCAGTAATGAAGAAGATTGGCGATACCGGAATGGTGCCCGTCTTCTATCATAAGGATCTTGAGACTTGCAAGAACGTGGTAAAGGCCTGTTATGAAGGTGGTGTTCGCGCTTTTGAGTTTACAAATCGTGGTGATTTCGCTCAGGAGGTTTTTGGCGAATTGGTAAAGTGGGCTGATAAGGAGTGCCCTGAGCTCGCTTTGGGTATTGGTTCTGTCGTGGATGCTCCCACAGCAGCCCTTTATCTGCAGCTGGGTGCCAATTTTGTTGTTGGTCCTCTATTCAATCCTGATATTGCTCCTGTATGCAATCGCCGTCTTGTTCCTTATTGTCCTGGTTGTATGACCGTCTCTGAGATCGGTAAAGCTCAGGAACTGGGTTGTGACCTGACAAAGGTGTTCCCTGGTGATGTTGTCGGTCCAAATATGGTAAAAGGGCTGAAAGCTCCTATGCCTTGGTCTAAGATCATGGTCACTGGTGGTGTTGCCCCCGAGGAAGAAAACCTTACCAAATGGTTCAAGGCCGGTGTATTCTGTGTGGGTATGGGTTCTAAGCTTTTCCCCTCGGACAAGGTTAAGGCAAACGACTGGCAATATGTGACCGATAAGTGTAAGGAAGCACTGGGTTACATAGCAAAAGCTCGTGCATAATATTCATTTAATCCCTCTCGCTGCCAATATGGCGGGAGGGATTGTTTTTTTTATGAAGTTCTGGCTATTCATACTATCAATCATTCTCATCTCAGCTTGTACGCGCACTGATAGGCAGACAGTCGACAAGCTGAATGCTCTCTCATATGCCTATCACTACAAGAGTGTTGATTCTACTGAATACTATGCAAAACAAGCCTATGATTTATCCGCCCACTACGACAAAGGCAGAGCAGAAGCACTAAACAATTTGGCCTTCACAGATATTGTAAAGATGCAATATGATAAAGCTGAGCAACGCTTGAATGAAATTCCTCAAATTACTGATAATCAAACAGAACTGCTTGTTAGCTATGTTCAACAAATGCGTCTTTGTCAACGTCGTTCCAAGAACCGCGAGTTTTACGAATATCGCGAGAATGCGATGGAGGCCTTAAAGCGTATCAATGAAGAGCGTTCCCAATTAAGTGAGCATCAGCTACAGCGTCTGCGCTATGCAGAATCAGAGATGGCTATCGTTACATCTACCTATTACTATTATGTGGGACTTGAGCGACAATCTATAGATGCCTTACAAGATCTTGATATTAACGATCTTCGTCGTGACACAGCTCAATGGTTGAACTATCTGTATTATGTTGGCTCTGGTGGCATTATAACAACGGGTACGCAACAAGAAATCAATCAGGAGGAGTTTGACACATTATTACGTTGCTTCATCCACGCACGTCAAGGCAATTATCCCTATTTTGCAGCCAATGCCCTCGAGGCCCTTTCAGAACATCTGATGGATCCTGATTACCGTCGTCAACTCCTAGCCGACAATCTTCCTGCCATGAAGTTCATCAATCCCGATGGCGTTGATGAAGATATGTTGGCTGGATGGTTGGCAGAAGATGCTCTTCATCTCTTTTCAGTTTATGGTGATATCTATCAGATAGCTGGTGCTTATCGAACCTTAGCCTCTTGCTATCGTCAGATTAATGATTATGAATCGGCACTGTATAATTTGGAGGAAGCACTTTCCGACTCAGCCATCTATCAAGCCCCAGACCTTGTGGCCAGTATCCGTGAGCAGTTAAGTCTGGTATATTCAGCGATGGATGAAAAACAACTGAGCGACGAAAATCGCAATGCTTATATCGATTTGATGAGTGAAACCCGCCAGGACCGTCAGTTGGAGGCTCGTGCAGCACAGTATGAACGCAGTGCCAACCAGCTGAATATTATGTTGGCGGCGGTGGTGGTAGCCATTATCCTTCTGATATTCCTGTTGTTGCTCTTCAACCATTTGAATAAGAAGAAAAAGGGAGGCTATAGCCAACTCGAAGACGAACTTGAACAACGACAGGATGATGTGTCTGTTAGCAAGTTGCGTTTGGAAGATAACGAGCGTCGTCATTTGGAGCAGCGAGCTAAGATTTCCCTCGTCAATGGTATTACGCCATTTATCGATCGAATCATTCACGAAATCAGTCGTTTGGACGATCTCGATGCTGCCAGCAAGCAGGAGAGTCTCGCCTATATCCGTGAACTTACAGACCAGATCAACGATTACAATGATATTCTTACTCAGTGGATACAACTCCGTCAGGGTGAATTGAATCTCAAAATCGAGAGTTTCCCCCTGCAACCTCTCTTCGATTTGATGTCGCATAGTCGCAAGGCTTTTGCCATGAAAGGTATCACCCTGGATGTGCAGACCACAGATGCCCAGGTAAAGGCAGATCGTGTGTTGACGCTCTTTATGTTGAACACCTTGGCCGATAATGCCCGTAAGTTCACGTCTGAGGGAGGCAGTGTAACTGTTTCGGCTAAGCAAACACCCGACTATGTCGAGATATCGGTAGCAGATACGGGTGAGGGCATGAGCGAAGAGCAGCTGGCACATATCTTCGATCCCAAACCCCTTGTCAATCACGGCTTCGGCCTGTTGAACTGTAAGGGTATCATAGAGAAATACCGTAAGATCAGTCAGATTTTCTCTGTTTGTCAAATTACGGCAGAAAGTACCAAAGGTCGTGGTTCATGCTTCTCCTTCCGTCTGCCAAAAGGCATTGTGCGTCTTCTGATAACTATGTTTACGCTCTGTGCCACTCTTCATCCTTCGATGGCATCGACAGTTGATGATGACGTAAGAAAGGCTAGCATCTTTGCGGATTCTGCCTACTTCTCTAATATCAATGGTACTTATGAAAGGACCTTGATGTTTGCAGATTCCTGCCGTCACTATCTGAACCGTCATTACCAGCATCTCCGTCCGAAAGGTCAGGATTTGATGTTGCGTCAGGGGGACCTTTCATTGATGATTCCGGAGATCAAGTGGTATCAGGATTCGTTGGCTGTCAATTTTAATATCATCCTTGATATCCGTAATGAGAGTGCTGTGGCTGCTCTTGCTCTCCATGAGTGGCAGCTCTATCACTACAACAATCGTATCTACACGCAGCTCTATAAGGAAATGTCGGCGGATAACACCTTGGCTGATTATTGTCGGATGATGCAACAGTCTCAGACCAACAAACGTATTGCCGTTATTTTGCTCATCCTCGTGTTGTGTTCAATTCTGCCTGCCTATTACTTATTGTATTACCGTCATAGGCTCTATTATCGTTTCCTGATGGAGCGTCAGCAGATGTCGAGCCTGGAGATGATGGACGATGAACTGCGACGTCTGGAACTTGAGACGGCTAATCTCCACGTATCGAATGCTGTACTCGATAATTGTCTGTCCACCCTCAAACACGAAACCATGTATTATCCCTCACGCATTCGACAGTTAGTGGATCAGGGTGAGGAAGAGTCTCTCTCGGAGATTGTGGGATATTATCGTGAACTCTATGGTATGCTTTCGCAACAGGCAATGGACCAAACAGAGCGCTCAAATCTGCATATTCATCGTCTGTCGAACGGTATCTTGGGTGACGAGAATCTCATCAGCTACCTGTTCTCTATCCTTCGCAAACAGGGTGGGGGCAAGGAGCCTTCAGAGGTACAGACTATACATGATGGTAAGTATGTGGAGATTACAATGCCGATGCCCAGTCTTCATCTGAGTGACGATGAGGCGCAGACCTTGTTCACGCCCGTTTCTATACAAAACATTCCTTATCTGCTTTGTCGTCAGATTGTACGCGATCATGGCGAGGCTACCAATCGCCGTCTGTGTGGCATCTGGGCCGAAATACGCGACGGACAAACAGTGGTTCGCATCATCCTGCCTGCCGCTCCAAAAGTGTCAAATCATTAAATAGAATAGAAGAATTATGGATCAGTTTAAAGTTATCATCGTTGAAGACGTGCTCCTGGAATTAAAGGGCACTCTTGGTATCCTCAAGAGCGATATCCCTGAGGCGGAGGTCATCGGTACGGCAGAGAATGAACCTGCCTATTGGAAACTGCTCAAGCAACAAAAGCCTGACCTTGTGTTATTGGATCTGGGCCTGAGTGGTTCTACAACTGTAGGTGTGGAAATCTGTCGAAGTACGAAGGAGATGTATCCTGATATCAAGGTACTGATCTTTACGGGTGAGATTCTGAATGAGAAACTCTGGGTAGACGTTTTGGATGCTGGCGCCGACGGTATCATCCTGAAAACAGGTGAATTACTGACGCGTCGCGATGTCAATTCGGTAATGGAAGGTAAGACATTGGTTTTCAATGAACCCATCCTCGAAAAGATTGTAGAACGTTTCAAGCAGGCTGTTAGTGGTCAACTTGCCAAGCAGGAGGCAGTGGTCAGTTATGAGGTAGATGAATACGATGAGCGTTTCCTGCGCCATTTGGCATTGGGATATACCAAGGAACAGATTACAGGTCTGCGGGGGATGCCCTTTGGTGTAAAAAGTCTTGAGAAACGTCAGAATGAGCTGATCAAGAAACTCTTCCCCGAGAGTGTTGGCAATGTTAATGCCACTCGTCTGGTTGTACGTGCCATTGAACTTCATATTATCGATATCGACAATCTTGTAGCCGATGATGAATAGTCAGGGCAAGACCTCGCGATTAGGTGTGTTCATGTTGCTCTTGCTGATAGCAGAGGCAGTGCTCATCCTTCTTTCATGGATACTTTCCGCCATGAGGGTTGACGGGGTACGCTCGCTGCTCTCTGGCGAGGGCGTGCGTTGGTTCTTTGGCAATTTCACATCGATGGTTGCCTCTCCTTGGCTCGCCTGGCTCATGCTCATGCTGATTGCATTGGGGTGTCTTCAGAAGTGTGGACTGATCGGACAGCCGCATACCAGCTATCGCGATCGGATGGCCTTGCGACTCACCATTGTGTTTTTGGTGCTTTATGTGGGCGTAGTACTCTTGTTGACGGCTGTGCCTCATGCGGTTCTGTTATCGTCAACGGGTAGCCTGTTCCCATCACCTTTCTCACGCAGCATGATACCCATCCTTAGCTTTGGTATTATTCTTGTGTCTATTACCTTCGGTCTTGTATCAGGACGTTTCCAGACACTCTCAGATATCGTCGACGCCCTTTCGTTTGGTTGTCGAAAGGGCGCCCCGCTGTTTATCTTCTATATTCTGTTAATTCAGTTCTACGAATCGCTAAGATTTGTTTTTTAGGAATTCTTCTGCCCGTTGCAAGTCTTCGGGAGTATCGATGCCAACGGTTTCCACATCCGTCATTCCTACGCGGATGCGATAGCCGTTCTGTAACCAGCGTAACTGTTCCAGACTCTCTGCCTTTTCCAATGAACTCTGAGGCAGCTTTGTGACTTCCGCCAATACTTCCCGACGATAGGCATACACACCCAAGTGCTTCAGGAAGGGATATTCGCTAAACCAATCCTGTCTTTCTTTTCCTCTGATATAGGGAATAACACTACGGCTGAAATAGAGAGCAAAGCCCTTCATGTCAGTCACGATTTTCGGAGAGTTAGGATTCTCAACTGCCTCTATGCTTTCGAATAACTTTCCAAGCGTGCCTATCTGTGTCGACGGATCGTCGAAAAGTTGCATCAACGTCTGGATCTGCGAGGGTTGTATAAACGGCTCGTCACCCTGAACGTTGATGATGACATCGGCTTGGGTGGCCGTCTTCTCAACAGCTTCCTGAATGCGGTCCGTACCACTCTGATGATCTTTGCGTGTCATGACTGCCTTACCGCCAAACGACTCTACGCACGAAAAAATGCGCTCGTCATCAGTAGCTACATAGACATCGCTGAGCACGCTTTTTACCTGCTCATACACTCTTTGAATGACAGTCTTTCCGCCGAGAACTGCCAGCGGCTTGCCCGGAAAACGTGTCGACGCATAACGGGCGGGGATAATCGCTGTAAATGTCATACGGCTGCAAAGGTAATAATAATTTTTGATAGAAAATGAGTATTATCGTTAAATATTGTAACGACACTTGGTGGTCTCGATTTAAATTCGTATTTTTGCAAAGCAAATTGAAATCAGAATCAGAATGAATAAGATAAGATATACATTTTCAACTATTATATTGATGTTTCCTTTAGTGCTGATGGCACAAAAAATCACGCTGGGTTCGTGTACCACGAAGGATGGCGGAGAGTTTCAGGGTGAGATGGTGCAGGGAAAGCCTCATGGAAAGGGTAAAACCACTTATAAGAATGGCAACTGGTATGAGGGCGAGTACGAGAAGGGCAAACGTCAGGGTTTTGGTACCTATACCTTCTTCGATGGTGAGAAATACGAAGGTGAATGGTTCCAGGACCAGCAACATGGCAAGGGCGTCTTTTATTTCTCGAACAATAACCGCTACGAAGGTCTTTGGTTCCGCGACTATCAGCATGGTCACGGTGTCATGTATTATTTCAATGGCGACAAATACGACGGGAACTGGTACATGGACAAGCGTTCTGGAAAGGGTGTGTACACCTTTGCTAACGGTGCCTATTACAAAGGCGACTGGAAAGATGACCAGAAGAATGGCCAGGGTTATTTCGACTGGGGCGATGGTTCCTCGTATGAGGGACAGTGGGTGAACAACGTCTGTCAGGGCAAGGGCACCTTTAAATATGCGTCTGGCGATGTATATGTCGGTCAATGGAAGAATAACATGCAGAATGGTCGTGGTATCTATAAGTTCCAGAACGGCGACGTTTACGAAGGCGACTATGTTGATGGCGAGCGCACAGGCACTGGTATTTCGAAGTATGCCAATGGCGATAAATACACGGGCCAGTTCTACGAAGGCGACAAGCAGGGACAGGGTACGATGGTCTGGAAGAATGGCGATCAGTACGTAGGTCTTTGGAAAGCCGATAGACCTAATGGCAAAGGCAAGCTCACGACGAAGGCCGGAGATGTGTTTGAGGGCCAATTCAAAGATGGCAAGATCGATGGTGAGGGTGTTGCCCGCTATGCCGATGGTTCTAAGTTCAAGGGAACTTTCAAAGATGGCAAACGCAATGGTGCTGCCATTGAGGAAGACAAGGAGGGCATGCGTTTCGAAGGCTATTATCTGGACGATGTCCGTGATGGTAAGTTTGTGGAGAAAGACCGTAACGGCAAAGTCGTCGCTTCCGGCACCTACACCCGCGGCCATCGTCAACTTGATTGATTTTAAAACTTAAAACATATTTATTATGATTATTGATACAATTGATAATTTGGGCAAATACACCTCGTTGAATCCGTTGTTTGCCGATGTTGTGACATTTTTGAAGAGCCACGATCTTCAGACGATGGAGGCTGGTAAATACTCTATTAAAGGTGATGACTTGTTCGTTAATCTTCAGATAGCGAAGCAGCGCACCAAGGAAACGGCCTTTCTCGAAACTCATGTGAAGATGATCGATATTCAGATCCCACTCACGTGTGCCGAAACTTTCGGTTTTACACCATTGTGTGATCTTCCCCCTTATGAATATAATGGCGAGAAGGATATTACGAAGTATGGCGATACCAAGGCACAGACATATGTAACGGTCAATCCGGGACAGTTTGCCATCTTCTTCCCACAGGATGGTCATGCTCCCTGTATCATCGAGGCCTCAGAGATAAAGAAAGCTATTTTCAAGATTAAAGCATAATAAAGATATGGCAACAAAGAAAGAAACAACTGCAAAGAAAGCAGCGCCCGCCAAAAAGGCACCCGCAAAGAAAACAACTACTAAGAAGACAACCACTAAGAAGGTTGCAAAGATTGTTGACCAGAAAGAGCCCGAACATATTGGGCTGGTGAGAAACGATGGATGGTTGGAGCCATTCGAGGCTGCCATCCGCGGACGGCATGATCATGCCGTATGGAAGATCAACCAGCTGACGCAGAACGGAAAGAAAAAACTCTCCGACTTCGCCACTGGACATCTGTATTTCGGACTCCACAAACTCGCTAAAGGCTGGGTGTTCCGTGAGTGGGCTCCCAATGCCACTGACATTTATCTGATAGGAGACTTTAACAACTGGACAGAAAACGAGAAATATCGTTGCAAGCGCATTGCTGGCACTGGCAACTGGGAACTGAAACTTTCGGAGAAAGCCCTCAAACACGGACAGCTTTATAAGATGAAGGTGAAGTGGAATGGGGGAGAAGGTGAACGAATCCCCGCCTGGTGTCAGCGCGTAGTTCAGGATGATAATACAAAAATCTTCTCCGCTCAGGTATGGAATCCCGACAAACCTTACGTATGGAAAAAGAAGACCTTCAAGCCCAAGAAGAACCCGTTGCTCATCTATGAGTGCCACGTGGGTATGGGACAGGATGCGGAGAAAGTGGGCTCTTACACTGAGTTCAAAGACAACGTGTTGCCCCGCGTGATCAAGGATGGTTACAACTGCATTCAGGTAATGGCTATTCAGGAGCATCCCTACTATGGATCCTTCGGCTATCACGTATCAAGCTTCTTCGCTCCCAGCAGTCGTTTCGGCACCCCTGAGGAACTGAAAGAACTCATCGATACTGCTCATAAGAATGGTGTGGCAGTCATCATGGATATCGTTCACTCCCACGCTGTGAAGAACGAGGTGGAGGGACTGGGTAATCTATGTGGTGATCCCAATCAGTTCTTCTATCCTGGCGATCGTCATGAACATCCCGCATGGGACTCTCTTTGTTTCGACTATGGCAAGGACGATGTGCTCCATTTCCTGCTCTCCAACTGTAAGTATTGGCTCGAGGAATTCAAGTTTGATGGTTTCCGCTTCGACGGTGTGACCTCCATGCTCTATTACTCTCACGGATTGGGTGAAGCCTTTGGCGGCTATGGCGATTACTTCAACGGTCATGAGGATGACAATGCCATCTGTTACCTGACGCTCGCTAACAAACTCATCCATGAGGTCAATCCAAATGCCATCACCATTGCTGAGGAAGTATCAGGTATGCCCGGTCTCGCAGCAAAGTTCGAGGATGGCGGTTACGGTTTCGATTACCGTATGGCCATGAACATTCCCGACTATTGGATCAAGACCATCAAGGAGGTACGCGACGAGGATATCAATGTCTGCTCCATTTTCTGGGAGGTTAAGAACCGTCGTCCTGACGAGAAGACCATCTCATATTGTGAGTCGCACGATCAGGCACTTGTGGGTGATAAGACCATCATCTTCCGTCTGATTGATGCGGATATGTACTGGCACTTCGCCAAGAAAGATGTCAACGATCTTGCACAGCGTGGTATTGCCTTGCATAAGATGATCCGCTTGGTTACCTGTGCGGCGATCAACGGCGGCTACCTGAATTTCATGGGTAATGAATTCGGTCATCCTGAGTGGATCGACTTCCCACGCGATGGCAATGGCTGGTCGTATAAATATGCGCGTCGTCAGTGGAGTCTCGTCGATAACAAAGACCTCTGTTATCACTGGCTCGGTGACTTCGACCGTGAGATGCTGAAGGTGATCAAGAGCGTGAAGAATTTCCAGGATACGCCCGTTGTTGAGATCTGGCATGACGATGGCGATCAGGTACTCTGCTTCATGCGTGGCGACCTTGTGTTCGTATTCAACTTCTCGCCCACACGCAGTTATACCGACTACGGCTTCCTGGTGCCTACCGGCTCTTACGATGTCGTGCTCAACACCGATTCGAAGGATTTCGGTGGCAATGGCTTTGCTGATGACTCGGTGACCCACTTCACCAACTATGACCCCCTCTATGTCGAAGACAAGAAGGAGTGGTTGAAACTCTACATCCCTGCTCGTTCAGCTGTGGTATTGAAGAAGAATTAAGATTAAGATGAAGGGGCGTTTTATAGGCAAGAACAATAGCACTGTCCGTTGGACTTGTGCTATTGTTTTTATCATCTTTGCTTTCCTGTGGCTCTATCGCTTTCAGGCCGATATCCTTGCTGCCTTCCAACATGTCATGAGTGGTGGCCGCACTCAATATAATCGTCTGCTCGGTGCGGTGCTTATCACAGGACTCCTTCAAGTATTACAGTTGCTCGTTTATACCGTATTCCGTCTCACTAATCGTGGACACGCGCTTACCTATTTCCCCTCGATGCTCTGTCTGGCCCTGATCTCGGCCATTAACACCGACATCGCACAGTCTTTTGCCTGGGGTTTCTGGTGGATTCTTATTCCGCTGGCCCTCGCCGCTTGGGTAGCCGTCTCTTTGGTGGTACGTTATATCCAGAATGTCGAGCCCGACAAGGATACAAAGATTTTCTTCTCACGACCCATGTGGATCAATATGCTCGTTATGGTGTTCATGATGTTTGGTGTGGCGTGGGTTGGTAACACCAATGCCGTATTCCATTACCGTATGCATGCCGAGAGTTGCCTGCTTCGTGGTGACTATAAAGGGGCTCTTGATGCTGGTTGGGAATCGCTTGAGAGCGATGCCGACTTGCAGATGATCCGTATGTATGCAATGGCGCGACGCGGTGAACTTGGAGAACGGCTCTTCCATTATCCGATCGTTGGTGGCAGCAACACAATGCTTCCTACTAGCGGTGCCTCACATTTCGTGCTTTATCCGGTAGACAGTCTGTATCATGCTTTCGGTGCTCGTCCTGCACATCCCATGCTGCCCACCACTTATCTCAAAGCCCTCGATGGAAAAAACAGTAGTGCGACTAGAGCAGCCATCGCTCTCGATTACGAACTCTGTGGCTTGCTGATTGATCGTAAACTCGATGATTTCGTCGCGCTTCTGCAACATTATCCTACAGGCGGCGATTCACTCGATACCTCACGTCTGCCGCTTCATTATCGCGAGGCATTGACGCTCTATAACCATCTTCGCCGTCATCCGGCCATTATTTACCGCAATCCTGTCATGGAAGAGGATTACCGCAATCTCCGTGAGCTCGAACAAAAATACCCCGATGCCACAGAGCGCCGGGGTAAGGTGGAAGATTGGTATGGTCACACCTATTGGTATTACTATAATTACTGATAGAGATAACGTTTGATAGACTTCTTGGGCGTCTTCTCAAACTCCTCTTTCTGGACAATGATTTCCGAGATCTTCTCGTAGGCGGGGAGTACCTCATTCAGACCGTTGCGGTTCTGTTCCATGATGTTACTGATGTCGCTGGCTGAGAAGTTCATGGCCTTTGCCTCATCGAGATCGGGATAGACAAGCGCCACGAGTTTGTTGTCGCGCTGTACCACGAGGCTCTCCACCACCATTGTCATCGAGTTAAGCTTATCCTCAATCTCCTCGGGATAGATATTCTGTCCGTTGGGACCTAAGAGCATATTCTTCGAACGACCGTTGATGAACACGTTACCCCGAACATCCATCGTTCCCAGATCGCCTGTATGATACCAACCGTTACGGTCGATGGTCTCGTTGGTAGCCTCCTCATTCTTATAATAGCCCAGCATCACATTGAGTCCCTTGGTAAGGATCTCGCCTGGAATACGACGCGGGTCAGGAGAATCGATTTCCACCTGCATGTGCAAGGCTGCACGTCCACAAGAACCTTGGGCGAAAGTATGCCAGTCGCTATAACAGATGATGGGGGCACATTCCGTTGCGCCATAACCTACCGTATAGGGGAATTCGATGCGCTTGAGGAATCGCTCCACCTCCTGATTGAGGGCAGCACCACCGATAATCACCTGATACATCTTGCCACCGAAGGCTTTCAGCACTTCCTGACAGATCATCTCGCGTACCTTCTTTGAGATAACGGGCATCTGCATCAGCAGACGCATGCGGTTGTTCTGTATCTTGGGGAATACCTTCTTGCGGATGATCTTCTCAATGATGAGGGGCACGGCAATCACGATGACCGGCTTGATCTCGGCCAATGCCTGTGCGATAATGGCGGGCGAAGGCACGCGATTGAGATAGTACACATGACAGCCATGCAGGAACTCGAAGATGAACTCGAACGCCATACCGTACATATGAGCCATCGGGAGCATCGAGATAACCTTGTCACCAGCCTTGATGGTCTTGCCCAATACATCGCAGGCAAAATCATAGTTCGACCAGAGGGCGCGATAGGGAATCATCACACCTTTCGAGAAGCCCGTAGTACCGCTGGTATAATTGATGACTGCCAGCTCGTCTGGACTCTGCTCAAGGTAATAGTTCACATGTTCCTTGCGGAAGTATTTGGGGAATTTCTTGCCATAGAGCTCATTGAGGTGTTCGCGGGCGTAGGTCAACTTGTCGGTACGACTGATCATCAACGAATAATCGGGGTTGTTGATGATGCCTTCAAGCGTGGGCATTGCCATCGGGTCGATAATGGTGGCAACATGATCGCCCACAAACAACAGACGTGCCTCTGAGTGATTCACAATATTATGGATCTGTTCGGCATTGAACTCATGCAGGATGGGAACGGCGATAGCGCCGTAGGTGAGCGTTGCCAGGAAGGCGACAGCCCATTGCGAAGAGTTGCGGCCACAGAGGGCAATCTTGTCGCCCTTTTGAATACCACTGTTCTCGAAAAGGATATGTACCTTCTCGATCTTTCTGGCCACATCATGGAACTGTAAGGTCTGACCCTTGTAGTCCGTCAAAGCATCACGATCCCAATTGTCGATGATGCTCTTCTGTATGAGTGCGTTAAAACTTGGTATCTGTTCCATATTAGTAGTTCTGATATAAGTAGCGTTTTATACTCTTTTTAGGTGTCTTAGCAAATTCTTCTTGGTGCAGGATAATCTGTGAAATGCGGCTGTAAGCAGGCAACTGCTCATTCAGATCCTGACGGTTCTGTTCCATGATCTGCTCCAGTTCTTCCTGACTGAAATTCATCATCTCGTCCTTATCTGGATGTACGAGTGCCACGAGTTTGTCGCCTCGCTGGATGACCACGCTCTCAGCCACCATCGTCATCGAGTTCAGTTTGTCCTCGATCTCCTCAGGATAGACGTTCTGACCATTAGCACCCAGAAGCATATTCTTGATACGTCCGCGGATAAACAGATGGTTGGAACGTGAGAGCGTGCCGAGGTCACCGGTATGATACCAGCCTTCCTCGTCGATGGCCTGCTGTGTAGCCTCTTCGTTCTTATAGTAGCCGAGCATGACATTACAGCCACGGGTGACGATCTCACCGGGGATGTTAACAGGATCCTTCGAGAGGATCTTCACCTCCATACGGTCGACGGGTTTTCCGCAGCAGCCAGGCACAAACTCCTTATGGTCGCAATACGAAATCAGGGGCGCACATTCGGTGGTTCCATAACCTACGGTAACGGGGAAACCGATACTCAGCAAGAACTCCTCGACCTCTTTCGAGAGGGCTGCACCGCCCACGATGATCTCGTAGAAATTGCCACCGAACGCCTTGTAGACCTCGTTGCAGATGCGGTCCTTCACCTTCTTGCTCACCACGGGCATTGCCAACAACAGACGCATACGGTTGTTCTGAATCTTCGGGAACACCCTCTTGCGGATGATCTTTTCCAAGATGAGCGGCACGGTGACAATCAGTGTGGGCTGCACGTTCAGGAAGGCCTGTGCGATGATGGCGGGCGACGGCAGACGTGTCAGGAAGAACAGATGGCAACCGTGACAGAAACCGAAGAGGAATTCTACCGCCATACCATACATATGGGCCATCGGCAGGATACTCAACAGGTTGTCGCCGGGCTTGACCTTCTTGCCCAGACGGTTGACGATAAATTCGATATTACCCCAGATAGCGCGATAGGGGAGCATCACACCCTTTGAGAAGCCCGTCGTACCACTGGTGTAATTGATAAGTGCCAGTTCCTCGGCATCGTCCTGATGATAGCTGACGTGCTCGCGTCGGAAGGCCATCGGATACTTACTGCCAAACATCATATTTAAATGTTCGCGCGCGTACGTAAGCTGCTCCGAACGACTGGTCATCAGCGAGAAATCAGGGATATTGATAATGCCTTCCAAAGCCGGCATCTCGTCGGGGTTGATGGTCTTCACGGCATAGTCGCCAATAAACAGGAGTTTCGATTCCGAGTGGTTGACGATATTGTGAATCTGCTCGCCATTAAACTCATGGAGAATAGGCACTGCTACAGCTCCATAGGTGAGTGTGGCGAGGAAGGCCACGGCCCAGTTGGCGGAGTTGCGACCGCAGATTGCTATCTTGTCGCCCTTCTTGACATTACTATTTTCAAAGAGTATATGCAGTTTCTCTATCTTCCGGGCTACATCATGAAACTGAAGGGTTGCTCCCTCATAATCGGTGAGTGCGTCCTGGTCCCAATTGTCGATGATTGCGCGTTGGATATAGGCATTAAAACTACTAAATGTTTCCATTAATATTGCACAAATTTCTAAATTTTGTGCAAAGGTAAATCTTTTCTTGCACATTCGCAAAAAAAATGTGCAAAAATTAACCTTTATTTACTCATAGCGCATCGATTTCGCAGGATGGATGTGTGAAATCAGAAAACTTGGTGCTATCAGAACGAACACACAGATGATCAGCGTGGCGATATTGAGCAACACAAACAGGGGAATATTCACCTCCATCGGTGCCTCATTTACGTAGTAAGTCTGGGGATCGAGTTTCACCAGTCCTAAGTATTTCTGCAGGGCAATGATACCAATACCGAGCACATTACCCAGCAACAAACCTTGTCCGATGATAAAGGCTGCAAACCAGAGGAAAGTGTGACGGATGGTCTTGTTTCTGGCACCTAAGGCCTTCAGCACACCGATCATCTGCGTCCTTTCAAGAATGATGATAAGCAGACCGCTGATCATCGTAAAACCAGCCACGCACACCATCAGTACCAAGATGATCCACACGTTGATATCGAGCAGTTCCAACCAGTTGAATACCTGCGGATAGGCCTCGTAGATGGTCTGCGAGGAATAGGTGTTCATATCCTCGTCAATTCGTCGGTTCACTTTCTCAATGAACTCATCAGCGGTGACCTGCAACTGTTCGAAATCATTAACGATGATCTCTGCACCGCTGCACTGATAATCTTTCCAGTCATTGAGCTTCCGCGTGGTAGCCAGATCGGTGAAACAGAGTGTTTCGTCAAAACGTGTCATATTGGTCTGGTAGATGCCTGCGATGGAAAACCTTCGGGTGCGAACGCTCTCGCCGATGAAATAGGCAAAGATACGGTCGCCTGCCTTCAGACGCAGCTTGTCGGCAATCATCTTCGAGATGAGGATCTTATTGGTGCTGGCGGTATCGCTGAACACGGGCATCTCTCCGTCAACGAGGTGCTGACTCAGGAAATGCAGGTCGTATTCGGGACCCACGCCCTTGAACATCACGCCCAGAAAATCGTCGTCGGTCTTCAAAATACCCTGCGAATAAGCATAACGCTCCACATGCTTCACACCCGTGATCTGTTCATAGCTCTTCATCACGCTGTCGTCGATGCAGATGGGATAAGAATCGGTACTGAGGAAAGTGAGCATGTTCTGCACCTGGATATGACTGCCGAATCCCACCACCTTGTCGCGAATGGTATGCTTGAATCCCAGAACCACACTCACGGTGACGATCATCACCGCCAGTCCGATGGCAACACCGATGGTGGCAATACGAATGGCAGGACGACTCACCTTTCGTTTGTCGCCCTGATCACTGTAGATTCTCTTTGCTATGAAAAACGGAAAATTCATTCCTCATCGACTCTGCCGGGATATGCCTCCAAAGCCTTACGGAGTACGAAGAGCGCACGCTCCAAATCCTTCTTCTTCAGCACATAGGCGATACGTACCTGATTGATACCGGCACCGGGTGTCGTGTAGAAACCTGCTGCGGGAGCCATCATCACCGTCTCACCCTCATATTCAAATTCCGCCAGACACCAGCGGCAGAATTTCTCCGCATCGTCAACAGGTAGCTTAGCCACCGTATAGAAAGCGCCCATGGGGATGGGTGAATAGACACCGGGAATACGGTTCAGACCGTCGATCAGGCACTTTCTGCGCTCCACATATTCATCATACACATCACGCAGATAGTCCTCGGGTGTTTCCAACGAGGCCTCTGCCACAATCTGTCCGATGAGGGGCGGGGAGAGGCGCGCCTGGCAGAATTTCATCACAGCCTTTCTCACCTCGGCATTCTTCGTGATCAGCGCACCGATACGGATACCGCACTCGCTGTAACGCTTCGATACGGAGTCGATGAGGATCACGTTCTGCTCGATGCCTTCCAGATGACAGGCAGAGATATAGGGCGAACCTGTGTAGATATATTCACGATACACCTCGTCGGAGAAGAGATACAGGTCGTACTTCTTCACCAGGTCGCGTATCTGGTTCATCTCCCTGCGGGTATACAGATAACCCGTGGGGTTGTTGGGGTTGCAGATCATGATGGCACGGGTACGCTCGTTGATCAGCTCCTCAAACTTCTCCACCTTCGGCAATGAAAAACCTTCTTCGATGGTGGTAGCGATGGTGCGGATCTTGGCGCCTGCAGAGATGGCAAAGGCCATGTAGTTGGCGTAGGCGGGCTCGGGCACGATGATCTCGTCGCCAGGATTCAGACAAGAGAGGAAGGCGAAGAGCACCGCCTCTGAACCACCCGACGTGATGATGATATCATCAGCAGTCACACGGATGTCGTATTTCGCGTAATAGTCCACCAGTTTCTCGCGGTAGCTCAGATAGCCCTGCGAAGGAGAATACTCGAGGATGTTACGGTCGATGGTTTTCAGGGCGTCGAGTGCCACCTGGGGCGTGGGCAGATCGGGCTGTCCGATGTTCAGGTGATACACTTTCGTGCCTTTTTTCTTGGCGGCGGCAGCAAGCGGAGCAAGTTTCCTGATCGGTGACTCCGGCATCTCCAAACCGCGTACGGATATCTCTGGCATTTGGTATATTTTTTAAAAAACGGTGCAAAGGTAAGAAAAAAAAGTGAAAAATGAAAATTATTTCAATTTTATTTGTACCTTTGCACGACAAAACTTGAGTAGATATGAATTACGAAGAACTTGTAGAAACCCGTGACGTACGGAAGTCCAATAAGGTAAAAATGCCCTTCGGCTATTTCCACAAACGCCAGATCGACGGCAAGTACAGCAACTTCGTGGAGTTCCTCGACGAACTCTCCGACAACATCCTCTTCGCAGAGTGTCTGAAAAATGACTGTGAGGTGGCGGCACAGATGAGCGACCGGCATCAGCTGCATTTCACACCCAACACGGAGGAAGGCAACAATGGTATCTATGCCGTTGCTGTGGAGCCCGGCAACTACCTCACCGTGGGTCAGCTGCTCAACGAGGTGCCTGCAGTGGTAGCACAGAAAGGATTCCTTGAAAACACCATCAAGGACCTGCTGGATCTCACCATCATGCTCAATGAGAAGGGTGTACAGCAGGTGTGCTTTGCACCGTGCAACGTCTTCGTGCGTCGTAATGACTATGATGTACGCCTGTTGCTTCACGGCTCGCCCTTCCATCGTCTGGGAGCTTACGACACGCTCTACGAGGGCATCGAGGAGTATATTGCGCCCGAGGTGTTACGTGGTGAGGTGCCCACCGACCGCAGCGATGTCTACGGACTGGGTAAGTTCATCGACTACCTCAACGCTTCGTCGGGACTGCCTTTCTACCTGAAGTCGGTCATCAAGAAGGCAACTGCCGAGGATCCTGAGGCACGTTATGCCACTGTGGCTGACCTCAAGAAGGCGCTCTCACAGCGCAAGGCCACTTTCAAGTCGGCGGTCACCAGTCTGAGTGCCATCGCCATCGCTCTGATTCTGGTGGGACTCTTCTTCACCCTCACACCCGATACTGAAATGGTGGAGTTTGTGAAACCCGTTGAGGAACCCATCAGCGAAGAGCTGCTCGACGAGGGCTTCGATCCCTCAACCGAACTGGGTGCCGCTGCTGATTCCGCCACCATCGCCGAAGCCATCAAGGATTACCAGATGAAGGATTCCGACAAGATCGACGAGAAGAAGATCCGTGAGTTCGAGGCCAAGGGCGAGGCCATCTTCCGCAAACAGTTCTCCAAGGAGGCCGAGCGTGTGCTCTCGGGTGTCTACAACGGACGTACGATGTCCGGCGGTCAGAAGTCGTTCGAGGATGCCAGCGGCCGTGCTATGCAGGAACTGGTCGAGAAGCAGATAGAACTGGGTGAGCACTCTGCGCTTCCTTCCGAGAAGAGTCAGCGCATCGCCTCTGAGATCATCGAGCAGATCACCGAGCGCAAGAAAGCTGAAATGAGTAAAAGCAATGAAAAGGAATAAATAAATATGAGATCAAGAACAGCAGAATGGTTTGAGTGCAAGATCCGTTACGAGAAAGTCATGGAAGACGGCTTGCAGAAAAGAGTATCAGAACTTTATGTCGTCGATGCGCTGAGTTTCTCCGAGGCTGAGGAGCGCATCATCGAGGAGATGTCACATTTCATCAGCGGACAGTTCGATGTGGTCGACATCAAGAAAGCCACTTATAAGGAAATCTTCTTTGCCGACAGCGACAGCGCCGACAAATGGTATAAGGCCAAGCTCAAATTCATCACCATCGATGAGAAGACGGCCAAGGAGAAGACCACAGCCGTGAACTACCTGATCAACGCCGGTTCCTTCAACGGAGCGGTGAAGAATATCGAGGAGGTGATGGGCGGCACGATGATCGACTATGTCATCGCCACCGTCAACGAGACGACACTGATGGATGTCTACGAACATAAATAAGCTATGTACGACGTAAAATCGCATCTTCATGAGGTGCTGAGCCAGTTGCCACAGGGTGTCCGCCTTGTGGCAATTAGCAAGTATCACCCCAATGAATATATCGAGGCGGCCTATGCCGAAGGACAGCGTATCTTCGGTGAGAGCCACGAACAGGAACTGCGCCAGAAACACACGTCGCTGCCTCAGGATATCGAGTGGCATTTCATCGGTCATTTGCAGACGAATAAGGTAAAATATATCGCTCCTTATGTCACGATGATTGAGGCTGTTGACTCGCTGAAACTCCTGCGCGAAATCAACAAGCAGGCAGAACGTTGCAATCGGGTGATTAAAGTATTACTTGAACTGCATATCGCCGAGGAAGCTACGAAGTACGGCTTGACGCTGGATGCCTGTCGCGAACTGCTCGAAGCAGGTGAGTGGCGCCAGATGCAGCACATACAGATCTGTGGTCTGATGATGATGGCATCGTTCGTCGACGATCAGGAGCAGATCCGTCGTGAGATGCTCACCGCCCGTGATTTCTTCGACGAGGTGAAGGCCCGCTATTTTGCCGACGACGCTGCCTTCTGTGAGCGTTCGTGGGGCATGAGCGACGATTATCGCATCGCCATCGAAACAGGATCGACGATGGTCCGCATCGGTACCGCTATCTTCGGTCCCCGCGTTTATTGAAGTAATACTGGTCGCGCTTTCTCGTGATGTTGCCGTAGTTGATGGCATGCTCGGGACAGTAGTGATAGCAGGCCAGACACGAGGTACACCGTCCGTTGTGCAACCACGCGGGCGGTGTGCCTTGTATATTATCCACCGGACACACCTGCTGACACTTCCCGCATCCGATGCATTTGTGTGCATCCACCGTAAACTTCTTGTCAGTCACCATCTTCCGGTTGAAGTATTCACCGATCACGTACGAGTAGAGTCGGGGAGTGGCCCCCTTATCGAGCTCTTCGATGCCCCGTCTTCGCTCCTCGATGATGTGGATGATATGCGGCAGCTGGTGGCGCGCCACGTCCAGCTTCATCGCCTCCTTGTCCTCGGGGTCGGTCTTCATAAACGGCAGACACACGTAGCTCTCGGGCATGATCACCGAGAACACCGATTCTGCCTGCAACGGCTCGCCGTCACTCCGCCTCAGGTCCTTGTTGGCCGCTAAGTCGCGATTCAGGATGGTCATCGCCTCGCCCATATTGTCACCACAGGTGGTCAGCGCCCAGCAGAAGTGATTGTCAACGTTCAGTTTCAGACTCCTGATGAATGTGCGCACTATTCCCGGCACCTGCCAGCCGTGTGTGGGAAAGCAGAAACCGATCCGTTCGCCCGTGTGCAGGATATAGCTATGACGCCCTTTGCGTATTTCGTCGGGAATATAGTACAGCTGATCGTCGATAGCCTTCGCTATCTCCTCTGCCGCCCATCGCGTATTGCCCGTTCCGCTGAAATAGAAAATCATGTCCTTATTTAATTAATTTTTGGCAAAGTTACGAATAAGTAAGTAAAATACCAAAAAATTAAAATAAATTGTTTGAAAATATTTGGTTTGTCAGCGTTGAATTCTTAAATTTGCAATCGTGAACAGATGGCGGATTCTTTTGCTGCTCCTGCTGGCAGCGGTCTCTCTCAAGGGATTCTCACAGCGGCACCTGGTGGTGGTCGATGTCGAGACGCTCGTTCCCGTGGTGGGAGCGAATGTCGTCAGCAATCAGGGCACCAGCGTCACCGACTCCCTGGGTCATGTGCTCGTGTCCGACAGTTGTCAGTCGTTGTCGTTCACGCATGTCAACTACGAGAGCCGTATCATCAACGTCACCGAGTTGCGCCGCGATACGGTTTACATGATCTCCAAGCTGCTGAATATCAAGGAGGTGGTGGTGTTCGGCAAGGGACCGTTGGAAGAGCTCCCCTTCGATATGAAGAAAGAACTGAAACGCAAGGCCATCGACGCTCAGTTGGCGGCGGCCAATCCCAACAGTGGCATCCAGGTGTTTGAGATCCTGAAGATGCTGATCCCCAAGAAGTGGCGTGAGAGCCTCCGCAACAAACTCCGCAAAAACACCAAAGAAGAGCGCCTCAAACGCCTCCAGCAAATGCTCGACGAATATTAGACATTTCACATTGTTTGATAATAATAGAATTCTTGCCATATGAAAAAGTTAGTTTCATTACTCGTTTTGTCAGCCGTTTGCTTGTTTACCCATGCTACCGAACTGAAGGAAATCGATCTCACTGACGGCGAACAACAACTGGTCATCAGCAACAACGACTTCGCCTTCAACCTCTTCCGCCTGACGCGTGGTGAGACCAGCAGCGTGATCTCGCCGCTCAGCATCACGTTCGCCCTTGGCATGTTGAACAACGGTGCCGCAGGACAGACCTTGGAGGAAATCAATCGCACGCTCGGCTTCGGTGAGGCGGGGGGCGATGCCATCAACGCCTTCTGCTACAAAATGCTCACAGAGTCCAACACACTCGATGAGAAGACCAAGGCGCTGATCGCCAACACCATCTTCGTGAACGAAGGTCTGGGCTATCGCCTGCAGGACGGTTTCATTGAGAAGGTCAACGAATTCTATAATGCCCAGCCGCAGAGCCGCGACTTCAACGATGGACAGACGATGGATGTCATCAACCAATGGGCCAGCGACCATACCGAGGCGATGATCCAGGAGGTGCTGCACGAAGAGACGTTCAATCCTCTTGCGGTCAGCTATCTGCTGAATGCGATTTACTTCAAGGGCGAATGGACCGTTCCCTTCGATGTTGCCAATACGAAGGACGAAGCCTTTGGCGGTGGACCCGTCGTCCCCATGATGCACAAGCCATACACTGAGTTCCTCTATGCAGAAAACGACCTTTATCAGAGCGTCACGCTGCCTTATGGCATTGGATCCTATAACATGCGCATCTTCCTGCCCCGCGAAGGCAAGACCATCAGCGACGTGCTCGACCAGCTCAACGGCAGCAACTGGCAGGATCAAGGTTATCCTTGTGATGTCGACCTGAAGCTGCCACGTTTCGAGACGGGAAATACGATTGATCTCAAGAAAGTGATGTCTGATCTGGGTATGCCTACCGCCTTTACTGACGGTGCGGAATTCCCCTATTTCTGCAACTCGTCCGTCCATATCGGCGATATGTTTCAGGTGGCCAAGATCAAGCTCGACGAACAGGGCACAGAGGCCTCTGCCGTCACCGTCATAGAAATGGAGAAAGGCATGCCGAAACGCTACGAATTCCATGCCGACCGTCCTTTCCTCTATATCATCAGCGAGCTGTCTACGGGCGCCATCTTCTTCATCGGACAGTATACCGGTGGCGTCAAAGCCCAGTCTAGCAGCATCACAGCCATCCAGCAGGATCAGCCCAAAGCCGCACTTTACAATCTCTCAGGCCAACGTTTAGACAAACCCCCCGCCCGCGGCCTCTATATCCAAAACGGCAAGAAGATTCTGAAGTAAACGCGGACTGATCCCGAGCGCTTTTGTTATACGAGCCTCGTTGCTTTCATAGCAGCGGGGCTAGTTCTTTTTGTTAGTTTTGTTTAGAACAAAAATCACGGCGTCATCTTCAAAATAATATAAAAGATGTTAACGTCAAGCAGTCTTTTCGTTGTTTTGCTATTATTAAAGTGAAAACAAGAAGCAAAAAATGCTATATTTGCAAACGAAAAGACATCGACATATGAATAAAAAAATAGTCGTATTATTGCCCGTGGCCTCTATATCCAGAATGGCAAGAAGATTTTAAAATAATAATGATTGGGGCAAAAAGGGTGATTGTCATTGGAAGCTTGATTCTGCTATTGATAAGTAGCAGTCAGGAAGCCTTTGCCTCAGAAACGGATCACCTCTATGCCGTGCTGATCAACGGTGGTCGCAATCGATTGACGAACCATGAGCGTTATTGGAACGACTGCGCCTTTCTGTATCGCACACTACGCCAGACCTTTCATGTGCCAAGACGGAATATCACGGTGCTTATGAGCGATGGCGGTGCGCCAGACGAGGATATGCTGAGGGCTGACGGACGTGGATTCCTCTCGTCGCCCATAGATCTGGATGGTGACGGACAAGCGGATATAGATTATCCGGCTACCTATCAGGCTGTCAGCAGAACAATGATCAACTTGTCGAGGCAGCTGACTTCGGATGATCACCTGTTCCTGTTCGTGATGGATCACGGTGGCTCAAACAGCAACGGCTCATTTATCTGGCTATGGGCAGACGAACAACTGGATGTCTTTTCCCTGACCTCGTTGCTTGGTATGTTTCATACGGCCTCTGTGAATATTCTGATGGGACAGTGTTATTCTGGAGGGTTTTTGAACAGTCTGATACGTGATGGTCGGGTGATAGCCACAGCATGCGGCAGCGATGAGCAATCATGGGTGTGCCCAGACCGTCCTTATGATGAGTTTGTCTACCATTGGATTTGTGCCGTCAATGGGGCAGACGAGACGGGAAATCCCATCGATGCCGATGACAATGACGATGGGGAAGTGTCGATGCAAGAGGCATTCCAATATGCACAGTCGCACGACCGGGTGCATGAATCGCCACAATATGCCTCATGGCCTATGGAATTAGGAGCACAATGGACTTTTCCGCATGCACTCTTGGGTCCCTTAGCGATTCATGAGGTAACGACAGAGCGGAAATCCTCGGCTGTGTGGACCATATCAGGACAACGGCGCAATGACGTAGGCGGCCATGCCATCTATATCCAGCGCCACAACGGGAAGATAAGAAAAATAGTAAGATAAATAACGGAGGAAACAAATATGAAACGAAGTATTATTCTAGGTCTGTTAGGACTGTTGCTTGACATTCTGCCAGCAGTTGGTGCCAGCTATACCAACAGCACGGAGCATTTGGTGTTGGGTAAGATGTGGATGGAAGGTGGTTGCAGGGCAAATCTTATCCAGCGTCTGCATGTGGAGGTGACAAACAAAGGCTCGGATGACTATCGGAGTTGTTGGTGTGCATTTGACCCACAGAATGGCGTCTTGGAAGATACGGATGGAAAGGAAATTCTTGCTCATTCTTCTTACGAACAAGTCAATATTCCAGCGGGAAAAACAGAAGACGTCACCATGGAATTTGAATTCAGGAAACCAGGACATTATAAGATAAATGTATGGACAGAGGATCAAAGAATTGACTTTTTCACTTATTCTGTTGACATCGACGAGTATCAAGCTCCGTATGTCCTGGGAGCAATCCAGCTGAACATGCTTGAAAGAACAGACGAAGGTAATATCCTATATGGCGATTATGCCCATTTCAGAATCACAGGAACGGCCACCATCATCAATAAAAGCAAAGACACCGTAATAGGTTGGGGTAATATGAGAGATGGTGGCGGCAGCGGCATACAGTGTGTCGTTTGGCCCTGGTTTGGAGATATTAAATGGGCGTATCCTTGGTACTATAGCCTGGGATCAGAAATCAAAGCAGGAGAAACTATCACAAAGAATTTTATCTATGAGTTTACGGCTGTACCTGAGGAGGATAAGGAATACAGCATACTGATAGACGTATTAGGAAACACTGTTACTAGCGTTCCCTTCAAAGTCAGACAATGCACCAATACGTATTGGACTGCCGATGGTCATGTGAAATCATTGCCAATAGTTGATAATCAGGTGTTACAGGTGCCAGCCGAGGCTGTAGCAGTAGACATGCGAGGCCAATATGCCATCAACACCGTCTTCTCTATTGATGCCTCACAGGCCAATCCTAATTGTCTCTATTTCCTTGGCTTTTTGGACAATGTGCCCCAAGGACTCTCCACAACAACGAATGTGATTCGCGATTATGTGGCCAAGACGCTAGTGGTAGATGCCAACTATGACTATTATTGTCCGATGCCATTCAAGGCCAAGACTGCATTCTTTAATTACACGCCAGTCAGCGAATCTCAAGGACCAGCCAGTCCGGTGATGAGCCGGATCATGTCGGGCGCACTAGTCCTTCCATTCGAGGCAACACAGGCTTGGCTGACGGATATCAACGAATCGCCAGATAATGATGGCGGATTCAACGGACCTGACCTAAGGATGTTCAGATTTACTGGCGATAATCAAGATGTCATGAACTTTTCTTCTGTCAAAGAACATCAGCTCAATGCATACGAGCCTTACCTGATGTTTGTCAAACCATCGCGCGTATCTTTCTATGCTGAGGATGCAACGATTCCCCCGACACGCGAAGCCATCGTTTTGGGAAGCCATCTTGAATTTATCGGCGTTACAAAGAAGACAAATATAAACGGAGATTACTATCTTTGGAATGCAGACCACAATTGTTTTTATCAAAGCAAGGCAAACGATCTGGCGAAACCTTTCAGTGCCATGATGTATAAATCTGAAAAGAATTTCTATAGTAACGAAAAACTGATGATTAACATAAGCGATTATGAGTCTGCGACAAAGATCAACGGCATCAGCATAAATGATGCAAAGACTGTGGACGTCTATTCCCTCAGTGGTCAGCGAGTAGGCACAGCCGACATAAATGAGGGAAGATTGTCATTGAATGGACTCCAGCCTGGCTTGTATATCATTGGTGGTCGTAAGATTATAGTGAAATGAAGATAGGCCATGAGTGAACAGAGCGTGGGGCAGATAGTAGAACGTTGCCAGCAGGGCGACCGCGAGGCCTTCGGACAGCTCTATACTGCAATGTCAGACCGATTGCGCAAGGTGTGTCGTCGGTATGTGACAGATGAAGACACCGTCAACGATCTGCTTCACGACTCGTTTATTCTCATTTTCAGCAAGATCAACACCCTGAAAGATCTGTCGAAGCCTGAAGCCTGGATGCAGAAGGTCACGAAGAACCTGACGCTGAATTATCTGCAACATCAGAAACTAAATCCTGAAGTTTCTCTTGATGATCTGAGTGATCCGCTCGCCGTTGCCGCACCAGCAACAATGCCCATTACCTACGATGAGATTATGAATCTCGTTGATGCGCTGCCCAATAGCTATCAGCGGGTATTCCGTCTCTCAGTGCTTGATGGATTGAGCCATCAGGAAATTGCCGCCCTTCTCAACATTGAGCCGCACACCTCATCGGCACAGCTATTCAGAGCCAAGAAACTGCTGCGTCAATCACTGACAGTCTTGCTGCTCAGTCTGCTTTGCATCAGTCTGCCATTGGGTTGGCTGTGGATGAATAAGATGTCTGACATTCCTGAGAATCCAGATAAACCTGATAATACGCCCCTTGAATCGACGGTGAAACCTCATGAACCATTCGTTGAGCCACAGGAACCATCCGTTATGCCACAACAGGCCTCTATCAGTCCGTACCGTAAGCACTCTCGTTCCGTCCAGAGCGCACTCTCAGTCCTTCCCGTAAGCACTGAAAGTGAACCAGTTTCGCTTCCAGACTCTGTGACGTTGACGGAAGAAAAACCGATGATTGCTGAGGATCATGGAACTCCAGAGCAAAGTTCGCCCATTCCTGAACAGAGTTCGCATATCCGTAGCCTTTCACCTACAACCCAACATAACAATTGGTCTATCCTCTTGGCCTATAGTGGTCTGAATAACAACCAGTCGTTTAACCTGCCTTATGGCGAATATGGCATGAACGATCCAGAAATGGATACCATCACTCATCACCGCATGCCATTGAGCATCGCTCTGTCAGTAGACAAGATGCTGAACCGCCATCTCTCTATCGGCACAGGATTGGAATACACTCAGATGTATTCTGAGACACAGGTGGGCAATACCTATAGTTGGGAACAAAAGAAACAACGCCTGCGTTATCTTGGCATTCCGCTGAGGTTGTCGTGGCATCCTATCAAGACAAACCGTTGGCATATCTATGGTACGACCCAGATGATGATGGAACTGCCCCTGCATTCAACATTGAAACAGGATAGTTATATTGACGGAATGATGATTAAATCAGAAGAATTGCGGCTTAGTCCGTCTCTGCAATGGTCCATCGGAGCAGCCGCCGGTCTGGAATACCGCCTGACGCCTGTCATCGGCATCTATGCAGAGCCAAGCCTTCAGTACTTCTTCAAGACGGGCGACGGTATCGACAGCTATCGCACAAAGCATCCTGCCACTTTCTCAGTACCTCTTGGGATTCGAATCACAATTGGAGAGTAATAAAGATTGTTAAATATCTCACCTCTTCAAGCAGTCTTTTCAACCTATTTATGTTATATAGGTAAAGACTAATAAAAACGAATGAATTATGAGAAAGATTTATTATTTTGCAGTAGCAGCAGTGTTTATGACAATGTCGTTCTCGGGCTGTAGTAGTGATGAGGTAACCGTAAAGGAACCGGAACCAGAACAGACAACAACACTTCCTCCTGATGACCAGAAAGAGAATCAGGATAATGGACAGAGCAATAACGAGAATCAGAATGACAACTCTACTGAAATTACGGTAAAAACCCGTAATATGGGATTGACTGATGCCCAGAAACAGGCTGTAGGTAAAAACAATGATTTCGCCTTCAACTTCTATCGCCAGCTTATTCAGCAACCTGATGTAAAGGGTAAAAGCATTATTACCTCGCCCTTGAGTGTGACCTATGCCATTGGCATGCTTAACGACGGAGCGAAAGGCAAGACTTCAGAGGAAATGACATCGATGTTGGGCTTTGAAAACGGAACGGCTAACGACATTAACGAACTTTGCCACCAGTTGATTAACGAAGCTCCAAAGATAGATGAACAAGTAGTGTTGAAACTTGCCGACTGTATAGTCGCGAATTTAGATATTGAGCTTGCAGACCAATATCAAAAGGATATGACAGACTTCTATCAGGCTGAGGTGTTCTGTAAAGACTTCTCTAAAAAGTCGACCATTACATTCATAAACGACTGGTGTAACCAGCATACAGAGGGAAATATCAAAGAAATTATCCACGAACTTAATCCAGAGCAAAAGATTGTGCTGATGAATGCAATTTACTTTAAGGCTTCATGGTCTGGTAAGTTCGAGAAAGAAGAAACAAAGAAAGAAAAGTTTACTAGGGAAGATGGAGTTAGCAGTGCAGTTCAGATGATGCATAGAAGAGATGCTACAGAGTACACGTCTAACGATGTCTATGCGACCATAGGTCTTCCCTATGGACATGGCAGCAATTGGCGCATGTATGTGCTTTTGCCCCATGAGGGAATGACGGTAAACGATGTGCTTGGTGGTCTTAACAACTCTTCGTGGAATGATAATTTATCTAAGATGGAGGGAATGGGCGTAGACGTAAAACTGCCCAAATTCAAGACAGAATCGGAAATGGAGTTGAACGGAGTACTGAAAGCTCTCGGAGCATCCACGATGTTTGGCTTGACTGCCGATTTCTCACCGATGACCAAGGATGCCACACAGTTGTTTATTGACTTGATAAAGCAGAAGGCAACGATAGAAGTATCGGAAGAGGGCACGGAAGCTTCAGCGGTTACGATAAACATGATGTGTACTAGCAATGGCGACGGTGACGAAGGTACGCCGATACCGCTGTTCCATGCTAACCGGCCTTTCATCTACCTTATCCAGGAGGCTACCAGTGGAGCAATCTTCTTTATGGGAACTTATCAGGGAAAATAGACATCCATATGGAACAAAGACGATTATTATTAATGGTTCTTGTCGCGATGTTGACAGTTTCCATGACTTCATGTGGCAATGACGATTTCTGGTCGCAGTTCTCAGGGTGTAAGAATGTAAATGCCATAGGAGAAACTCGTGGCGACTCTACAAATCCTTTGGAGATGGAAAGTGTTGAATATGAAGCAGGAAAGTCCGGCGTGTTGTATCTGAAGCATATCAATGTCATGTTGAATTGTGCGACTGAGAAGGTGGTTGTCACAGCCTCAGTTAACGACCGCCATATTAAAATCATAGAAAACCCCATTGGTGATACAGCCAATTGCGTTTGTCCGATGGATGTGGAATGTAAAATCACCGGCCTTTCCAATGGCGAATACACCATTTCCTTCTACAGGAACAATGACACGGATTTATATCTTGAATTCAAAATAGATTATTCAGACTCATTAATTGGATCATATATAAAGAATGAATAACATCGGTCTTCTTTTATAGTGCACATCAAGGTCAGGACAATCTGTGACAGTCACAAAATGTCCTGTGCTCACGAATAGTAAGGAATCATAGAAAATAAGTGACCCTCGTGACCCTTCTGCCCCCTAACTCCAAAAGGTGTGTTTATCTTTAGGGGTTAGAAGGGTCTGAAGGGACACGTAAAAACCGGGTATGACAACTATAAGCAAAATTAGAACCTCTTATTGCAAAATAAATGGCTCTTTTCACTTCGTAAGTGGCCCTTATTTTATAATAAGTGGCTCGTATTGAGTGCAGTATGATCGGTTCTTATTGTGTTTTACCCTGACACTAGAAACCTTTTAGTATGACACTAAAGGGCGTTTAGTGTCATACTAGAAGGCATTGATCTTTAATATGTTGTTGCAGATAGAGTATGAATCAGAATTGCAACTTATCTGCAACTTCTGTTTGCAACAGGCAGAGATGTGGTTAAATCTTTGATAGTCAAGCATAAAGGCTTCTTTAATAATGGTTTGTTGCAAAGTTGCAATTAAATCTGGAAAAATTGAGGGTATAAATAATATAGGAATAATAAGATAGGAGAGTAATATATCGTTTTGCAACTGCAACTATTGCAACACGATTGAAAAACCTTTGCAAGTGATTACCTATCGCTGGGACCTGGCTCCGGTGATAGGTTTTTCTTCTTTTTCTTTTCGCTGGAGAAGAGGTCGCGGAGGCCGTTGAAGTCTTTCTTCATGATGATACCGAGACCCTGGGTGTTGAGCGAAGACTTGGTGAAGTAGCGGTCGTTGGTCATGTTGTACATCTTCACAGAGAGGTTGCCGTTGGGCAGGAGGAGGTACTGGATGTCGAAATCGCCGATGAACGACTTGGTGGCGCGGGTGGCGTTGTCGCGGTAGCCGAACTGTCCGTTGAGCAACAGGCGGTTGTTGAGCATGCGTCCGGAGATGAGTCCCTCGTATTCGGCATTATGCCAGCCTTCGTTGCCGGTGGAGATGTTGGCGCCGAAGTTCCAGTTGTCGTTTTTGATGACGGTGTTGAGCAGGGTGTTGATCTGTGCGGAGAGCGTGCCCGAGAGCAGGCTCTGCATGGCCAGCGAGGTCTGATCCTGCTGCTGCGTGGTGGTGGCATTGTTCTGACCACGGTTGTAGAAACGGCCGATGGCGAGGAGGTAGAGCACCTGCTGGTTCATCTCCTGCTGACCGTTGATGACGGAGCGTATCATCTGCTGCTCATCAGCATTGACGGTGGGCATCTCAAGGTCGAAGTCCACCTGTGGCTGCTCGGGACGTCCGGTGATATTCATCAGACAGTTGACACGGATGGTGTTCGAGGCAAAGGAGTTGCCGATGCTAAGGTCGGAGAGGCTGACGCCGCTGACGATGTGCTGCGCCTGCAGATTGAGGGCTGCCTGATAAGGATCGCCGCCGAAGACGATGGTGCCGCCGGGGTTGAAAGTGAAGTTCTTCTTGATGATGTTCTGGATGGTGACGCCGTAGGTGCCGTGGTCGACGGTATAGGTGCCGAACATGTTGAAGGGTCCTTTATTATAAAAGGTGGCGCGGATGGTGCCGTTGCCGTTGAGGTTGATATAGTCGTTGGTATTGGCATCCATCAGGAGGCGCAAGGTAGCAGTGGGCGTGCAGTTGACGAGGAAGTTGATGTAGATGTCGGTGGGGATATCGGGTTCTTCGTCTTCGTTGGAAAGTTGAGAGTTGAGAGTTGAGAGTTGAGAGTTTGTCAATGTGGTTCCGCTGCCCCACAGGATGAACTCCTGGCTGGAGATGGCATCGGGCGAGGAGGCGTTGTAGACGAAGAGGGTGTTTTCCTGCGGGGTGACGTTGATGTCGATGGTGACCTCGCCCGGACGGCCCTTGATGCTGACATCGCCGGTAGCAAAGACGGTGCCGTAGAAGTTGGAGTCGCCGAAGTCCTTGAAATCGTAGGCCAGCAGGTTGTCGGCATTGACGAAGAGGTCGAAGGTGAGCTGGGTGAGGTGTTTGTGGTGGATGCCGCCGCTGAGCGTGGCATGGTGTCCGTAGCGGTCGGTGAGGGGCAGTCCGCGCAGTTCTATCTCGTCGGGGATGAAGATGATGGTGTCGCGGTGCATCTGATAGGTGGTGTTGAGGGCCGTGACGGTGGCCTCGCCCTCTACGGCCAGCTCGCCGGTGAGGTTCATCTCATCGAGGGTGCCCGCGAGCAACAGGCTGCCGTCGGCATGACCGGTGATGCTCGACAGGAACGAGTTAGTGAAGTTATGCATGAAATCGACGTAGGTCTGGTGGGCGTCGATGTTGAGGGCGATGGTGTTGTGCGTGGGCGAGACGAAGCCGTAGATGTCGGTATAGATGCCGGGACCGTCGTTGGCCTGGGCGTTGATGTCGATCTGCTGCTTGCTGTTGTTCCAGAACACGAGGGCGTGGAGCGTTCCCATGCGTCCGCGCTCGAACTTGAAGTTGTGTACATCGAGCGTGGCATGGGCGTCGGGCTCGTCGAAGAGCGACTTGACGATGGCCTTGCCCGTGGCTCGGCCGCTGAACTCTACGGCATCGAACTTCACAAGGTCGAGGATATAGGCTACCTCCACTTCGTTGAGGTCGACGGTGAGCGAGTCGTGGCGGTTGTTCTTGCTGGCGCGTCCGTCGATGGTGATATGCTGTTGCTGGTGGTGGACGTTGAAATGGTCGACGAGCAGGTTGTTTTCGGAATAGAGGATGTCGGAGGGTTCCACATTCCAGACGGTATCGTTGAGGACGATGTGCGAGGGTTGCACACGGACGTGGGCCTCGGACTTCTGCGCGAGGTTGCGGTAGAGGGTGGTGATGGAGTTGAGCTCGCCGCTCATGCTGTTGGCCTTCTTGCCGTCGTGCCAGCTGAGCCGCGTGTCGAGGTTGTTGTCGATGGCCTTGGCCTGAAGGGCGAGGAAGAGACGGTCGCTGCCGGTGCCCTGGGTGACATTGACATTGCAGAGCAGGGTGTCGGCGGGCGAGGAGAGGTGGATCTCACCATTGGAATAGGCCGAACCGTCGTGGGTAAAGGCGGGGAGATAGCCGTCGAGGTTGAGGGTGCGGTTGTTGTCGTTGACGCGCATGTTGAGGATGGCGGGCTGCTGGATGCCGAGGTCCATATCCAGGAGGCGTTGCAGCCAGTCGGATTTATACACCTGCAGGCGCACGATGAAATTGTTGTGAGCATTATCCGTGAGTTTCGGCAGTCCGGGCAGCGTGGGCAGTTTGCTGCCGATCATATTGATGAAACTCTGGGGTAGGGTGGCCAGGTCGAAATCGCCCTGCAAATCGGCCTTGGCGAAGTCGCTGATAAGTGAGAGGTTGCGACGGCCCTGTTCCATGGTCGAAGTGAGCAGCAGGTTGTCGAGATGATAGGGCTGCTGTTTGTCGTCGGTCATCGAGAAGTTGCTGATACGCAGGGTGCCGATGGCGTCTTTCAACGAGCGGGCGGTGATGTCGGCCTCGATGTTTCCGGCAAAGACGGCATTGCCCCATTGGTTGCTCAGATGGAGGGCCTCGGGGACGAAGTGGTGGATGGCGCCCGTGAGGTTGATACGCTGCTGCTGACCTTTGGGGGCGGTCATCAGTTCACCTTCGACGGAGGCCTGGATATTGGGATCGTCGATCTGCAACAGACCGCTGTAACCCTGTGGTGAATAGGTGCCGTTGAGGTCGATGTTGCTGAAGGAATAGCCGTTGTAGTCGAACTGCGACACTACGCCGTTGACCATCACATCGGGTGTTCCGCCAGAGCGCAGGAGTCCGGAGAGCGAGAGGTCGGCAACGAAACGGCCGAAATGGTCGTCGGCAGTGAGCTGCTGGAGGTCGAGGCCAGTGGTGGTGACGGTGCCTTCAAAATGGTTGTTGCCCTGTTTGTGTAGATTGACGACGGCATCGCCGATGCCTGTGAAGATATTGCCTTTGACGGCCATCGCCCCGTTGTGTTCGCCACTGAACTGTCCGTTGACTTTCAGCGATCCGATGCGGATGAGCTCGTCGGGGATGGCGTCGATGTTCTTATGCAGGAAGTCGATGATGGCGTCGGACAACAGCAGTTGGTTGAGGTCTAGACGCCATGCCGGTGTGGGGTCCTGCCAACCGTCGACAAAGCCATTTGCAGCGATGTGGATATCGCCCGCCTCGGAGGCTAAGTTCAACTGCGGAATGTCGATATGCCGGTAGGTGCCGTTGAAGCGTGTAGTGAGAGAAATAGATCTTTGAAAGTTCTTGAGCGAATTTTGGAAAGCTCTTAGGTCTGAGGGTGTTATGAATGAATTGTCAATCGCACCGCCAAAGACCAATGACGACTGGACGAGCCCCTTTTCGTCGAAACGATAGGAGGCGTCGAGGGAGTCGATTTGCAGGCGCGAGCTAGGCATCTCCATGAGGAATTCGCGCAGCTGGGCCTGCTGCTTGTCGGCATTCAGTCGCAGGGCCAGATTGCTGACGGTGAGGCCTGAGCGCTCCTGGAAACCGAGGCGTTTGACCTGTAGGTTGAGCGAGTCGTCGGTGAGGGCTTTCAGGAGAATATGGGCGCTGATATCCGAGACGTTGATATGACGGGGATTGAATACGCCGGGTGTCGTGGGCATATCCTGACGATCGAATGCCACGCTGGAATGGCGGATGATAAAGGTGTTAACCCGCAGGTCGAGGGGCTTGTGACTGGTGGTATCCTTCGAGGCGAGGGAGTCGAGCACGAACTGGAAATTGGGTTTCGACAGCGAATCGCGCTGATAGAGATAGGCATGGGCACCGAAGAGTTGTGCCGATGAAATGCGGATTTTTCCTTCTGCGAGGGGCAGCAGGTCGACGCTGGCAGAGAGGCGCGAGACGGTGAGCATGCGCTTGTTCTGCTGGTCGAGGATGCTGACATCGTCGATGATGACGCGGTTGAGCAGTCCGAGGTCGACGCGCCCCACGCTGGCATACGTGCCGAGACGGTCGCCGATGGCGCTGGCGATCTGGTTGCCGATGAAATGCTGACAGAAGGGCAGACGGGTAGCAGCCATCAGTAAGAGGTATAGTGCCAAAAGGCTCCATACGGTCCAGTTGATGATGCGCTTTAGTGTCTTCACAAATGGTGATTTCTGTTAGTTACGGATAGCAAACATTTGCCGTTCTCCGCGAAATTTTCCGCAAATTTACGATAAAAAGTTGTGATAACTGCAATTTTCATTGAGAAATTACACGAATAATACATATTTTTTAGTAATTTTGCATCCGTCTTAACACAACTATTCATCAACATTTATATAAATGGAAGGTAACTTAATTAAATTAAGCAAAGGCTTGGACATTCATCTTCAAGGCAAAGCCGAGGAGAAAAAGATCCAGTTGAAGTCGAATGGCAAATATGCATTAATGCCAGACGATTTCGAAGGGGTTACTCCGAAGGTTGTGGTCAAGGAAGGTGACAAGGTCAAGGCCGGGGATGCTCTGTTTGTCAACAAGCAGTTCCCGCAAGTGAAGTTTGCCTCGCCAGTGAGCGGCACGGTCCGTGAGGTGGTACGTGGCGAACGCAGGAAAGTGCTCTGCATCAAGGTGGATGCCGACGCGCAGCAGGAGTTTACGGACTTCGGCAAGCGCGACGTCAGTAGCCTGAGTGGCGAGCAAGTGATAAACGCGCTGCTGGAAGCAGGATTGTTTGGTTACATCAATCAGTTGCCTTATGCTGTGTCGACGAATCCCGAGACCATGCCGAAGGCAATTTTTGTTTCCGCCCTAAGGGACAAGCCCCTCGCTGCCGACTTCGAGTATGAGGTGAAGGGACAGGAGCAGGATTTCCAGACAGGACTCACGGCGCTCTCGAAGATTGCCAAGACCTATCTGGGTGTCGGCGTTAACTCCGCCTTGAAGGGCGTGAAGGACGCTGAGGTGTATGTCTTCGACGGTAAGTGTCCTGCAGGAAACGTGGGTGTTCAGGTGAATCACATCGACCCGGTGAACAAGGGCGAGGTGGTGTGGACCATCGGCGATCCTTCGGTAGTGCTCTTCATCGGTCGTCTGTTCAACACCGGTAAGGTGAATCTGACACGTACCGTAGCCCTCTGCGGCAGTGAGATCACGAATCCCGCCTACGTAGATATGCTGGTGGGTGAAGAGCTCTCGACATTGCTGAGCAACAGCTACGACGCTTCGAAGAGCGTACGCATCATCAACGGCAATGTGCTGACGGGCAAGCCTACCACGAAGGAAGGTTTCCTGGGCGCTCACAGTTCGGAGATCACCGTGATTCCCGAAGGTAATGATGCCGACGAGATGCTGGGTTGGATACTGCCTCGTCTGAAGCAGTTCTCCGTGAACCGCAGCTATTTCTCCTGGCTCTGTGGTAAGAAGGCTTATGCCCTCGACGCCCGTGTGAAGGGCGGTGAGCGTCACATGATTATGAGCGGCGAGTACGACAAGGTGCTGCCGATGGATATCTACGGTGAATACCTCATCAAGGCCATCATCACTGGCGACATCGACCGTCAGGAGGCACTGGGCATCTATGAGGTGGCTCCCGAGGATTTCGCTCTTGCAGAATTCGTGGATTCATCGAAACTGGAATTGCAGCGCATCGTGCGTGAAGGTCTCAACATTTTACGTAAAGAAAACGCATAGACTATGAGCTTTTTAAGAAACTATCTCAATAAGATCAAGCCGAACTTCGAAGAGGGTGGCAAACTGCATGCCTTCCGCTCGGTGTTCGACGGCTTTGAGACCTTCCTCTACGTGCCCAATGACACGGCGAAGGCTGGTGGCGTGAACATTCACGACGCCATCGACTCGAAGCGCATAATGAGTATGGTGGTAATCGCCCTGATGCCCGCCATGCTGTTTGGAATGTATAATATCGGCTATCAGAACTACGCAGCAGCAGGTACGCTGGTTTCGGCCTCGTTCCTCGAGATCTTCTTCTACGGTTTCTTCGCCGTGCTGCCGAAGATTCTGGTGAGCTATATCGTTGGTCTGGGCATTGAGTTTGCCTGGGCACAGTGGAAGGGTGAGGAGATCCAGGAGGGTTACCTCGTGTCGGGTATCATCATTCCGCTGATTATCCCTATCGGTTGTCCGCTGTGGATGCTGGCTCTGGCCTGCGCCTTCTCGGTGATCTTCTGTAAGGAGATCTTCGGCGGTACGGGTATGAACATCTTCAACCCCGCCATCGCAGCCCGTATGTTCCTGTTCTTTGCCTATCCCGCCAAGATGACGGGCGACCAGGTTTGGGTGGCACAGAACTCTATCTTCGGATTGGGTAACGATCTGGCTGACGGCTTCACCGCTGCCACACCGCTGGGACAGATGGCACAGGGCATCAATCCCGATGCTTCGATCTGTGATATGATCTGTGGCTTTATTCCGGGTTCTATCGGTGAGACATCGCTCATCGCCATCGCCATCGGTGCTGTGATCCTGTTGTGGACGGGCATCGCTTCTTGGCGTACCATGCTGAGCGTGTTTGTGGGCGGTGCTGCGCTGGCACTCTTGTTTGAGTCGGCAGGCAACGGCATGACCTGGTGGCATCATTTCGTGATGGGTGGCTTCGCCTTCGGTGCCGTGTTTATGGCTACCGACCCTGTCACTTCTTCCCGCACTACCACAGGTCAGTATATCTATGGCTTCCTGATCGGTGCGATGGCCATTATCATCCGTGTGATGAATGCCGGCTATCCCGAGGGTATGATGCTCGCTATCTTCTTTGGTAATATGTGTGCCCCGATGATCGACCATTTCATCGTGGAGCGTAATATCTCGAAACGATTAAAGAGAGGAGGTACCAAATGAAACTGAATACTAATTCGAATTCGTACATTATTATATATAGTGCGATTCTAGTGGTGATCGTGGCCTTCCTGCTGGCATTCGTCTATCAGGCGCTGAAACCGATGCAGGATGCCAACGTAGCCCTCGATGTGAAAAAGCAGATTCTCTACTCGCTGAACATCCGCAATCTGGATGGTGCCGAGGCAGAAGCTAAATATGCCGAGGTGGTGAAGAGTGAGGAGGATCAGAATGGATTAAAGGTCTATCAATGCCAGGTTGACGGCCAGAACCTTTTGGTGGCATCGCTAAAGGGTATGGGCCTTTGGGGCGGCATCAGCGGCTACGTCTCCATTGATGAGGACGGCAAGGTCTATGGCGCCTACTTCAACCATGAATCAGAGACTGCCGGTCTGGGTGCTGAGATCAAGGATTCGCAGGAGTGGCAGGAGAAATTCATCGGTAAGAAGATCTATGATGAGCAAGGCAATGTGGTGCTCTCTGTTGTGAAGAAGGTGGAGGATCCTGAGACGCAGGTGGACTGTGTGACGGGTGCCACGCTGACATCTAATGGTGTTGATGCCATGTTGAAAGATTGTCTGAAGGCTGCTGCCCAAAATATGCTGAAGGCTGGTAAGGACTGTTGCAAAGACGCTGCAGAACACGCTTGCGAGCATGCAGATAAGGATTGCTGCAAAGACATGAAAGAAGACTGCTGCAAAGACATGAAAGAAGATTGCTGCAAAGCCGATTCTTGCAAGCACAGCAAAGAGGACTGCTGTAAGGAGAACTCTAAAGAGGAATGCTGCTCAAAACATGAACTTAAAGCAAAGGAGGAGTAAGTTATGGCATTATTCAGTAAACAAAATAAAGAGGCTTTCACCAATCCGTTGAACCTCGACCATCCCATTCTGGGCCAGGTACTCGGTATCTGTTCGGCCTTGGCTGTGACCTCGCAGCTGAAGCCTGCCATCGTGATGGGTCTCGCTGTGACGGTCATCACCGCCTTTGCGAATGTGATCATCTCGATTATCCGCAACACCATTCCTAACCGCATCCGTATCGTGGTGCAGCTGGTGGTGGTTGCTGCTCTCGTAACTATCGTTTCTCAGATCCTGAAGGCTTTCGCTTATGACGTGAGTGTTCAGCTGAGCGTGTATGTAGGTCTGATTATCACCAACTGTATTCTGATGGGTCGTCTGGAGGCGTTTGCCATGCAGAACAAGCCTTGGCCCTCATTCCTCGACGGTGTGGGTAATGGTCTCGGCTATGCCATGATCCTGGTGATTGTGGGTGCCGTGCGTGAGCTGCTCGGACGTGGTTCGCTGTTGGGCTTCCAGATCATTCCGGATGCCTGCTACGACTTCGGCTATGTGAACAACGGTATGATGACGATGCCCGCTATGGCATTGATTCTCGTGGGTTGTGTGATTTGGGTTCATCGTGCTTACTTTTA
>JAEEGJ010002450.1_pt1 | contig 96065 bp, 72 predicted proteins | sample 8958761 | NCBI WGS metagenome assembly JAEEGJ01 (sample SAMN16246546, study PRJNA631951) | gut metagenome | biome: gut microbiome; feature: rumen; material: RS-attached | host: Bos | place: Iran: Karaj | collected 2018-10 | reverse complement strand
GCAGTGCAGCTGTATAAAGGTGGCCTGCATCTTCCTTCAGGAAGTCTTCGCCACAAGAGGTCGTACCCAGCAAAGCAAGCATCGACAGCGCACCGCAAACTAATGTTTTACTGATATATCTCATAATATCTAATTTCTTAATTCGTAAATTCTTAATTTGATTAGAACTCTACCTGCAGACCTACGGTGAAGCCACGATTGAAGAAGGTAGCACCTGTGTCGAGGTCCATAAAGTCAACTGAAGAGTAAAGCATACCGAGGTTGCGGCCCTGAACATAGAGCTTAGCACCGTTGATACCAATGGCATTACAGATGCTCTTGTCGAAGTTGTAAGCCAGAGAGAGGTTGCGGATCTTGATGAACGAAGCATCCTTGAAACCGAGCAGACCAGCATAGGGATCGCCACCAGCCTGGCTGTAGATAGGCTTCTGCCAATCGGCACCTGTGTTGTCAGGACGCCAGTAGCTGATTTCGCGCTGCTGATACATACCGAGCTGACCCTCACCACCAGTGCTGATGGTGTAGCCGAAGCGACCCTGAAGCTCGAGAAGGAGCTCAAGACCCTTCCAAGAGAAGCTGTTAGACCATCCTGCGGTGAAGCGTGGGTTCTTGTTACCAATGATCACACGGTCATCGGCATCGATCTTATAGTCACCATTTTGGTCAACGGGCTTAACCATACCGGCAGAGAACTTGGCTCCATTCTCATTGAACTTAGCCATCTCAGCGGCATCGCTCTCCTGCCATAGACCATCGGCCTCATAGCCGTAATGAACAGCGATTGACTCACCAATGAACCATGCGTTATTGATATCGTCCTCCTTACCATTAGCCAGTTCTACGATCTCGTCCTTCTGCCAAGCGAAGTTGAGGTTAGAGTTCCAGATGAAGTCCTTAGTCATTACAGGGATAGCGTTGATGGTAACCTCAATACCCTTGTTCTTGGTCTGACCAACGTTAGACATCATAGAGGGATAACCAGAGAGTGAAGGAACGCTCATAGAGAGCAGCAGATCCTTAGTCTTTGAAGTGTACAGATCAATGGTACCACCGATGCGGCCCTTCAGGAAGCTGAAGTCGATACCGAAGTTCCACTGAGTGGTCTTCTCCCAACCGAGGTTCTTGTTAGGCATAGCGTTTGAACCGCTTGAATAGTAAGGCTCATTGGTAACGAGAATCTGAGAGTTACCAGTGCTGAATGGCATCCAGTATGAACTGATGACACCGAGGGTTCCGTAAGGCGATACTGCAGCATTACCAGTAACACCGACACCGACACGAAGCTTCAACTGATCGAGCCAGGTAACGTTCTTCATGAACTCTTCCTGTTCCATGCGCCAACCTAAGGCCATTGAGGGGAAGAAGTCCCACTTGTTGCCCTCAGCGAGTACTGAAGCACCATCCCAACGGGCTGAAGCGGTGAGGAGGTAACGATCCTTGAATGAGTAGTTGATACGAGCCATGTAAGAGCTCAGAGCGCTCTCAGAAAGGCCTGTACCAATACCTACGCCATATTTAGTATCGGTGATATCAACAGCACCCATATTGTTCCAGAGGAATGAAGGAATGGGCACATTCGACTCACTCATTGAACTGCTCTCGTTATTAACCTTAGAGGCACTCTGCAACAGGGTGATGCCGAATGTATGATCCTTGATGCTCTTATTGTAGAGCAGCATGTTATCAAGCGTCCAAGCGAAGTGGCGCTCATCGCTGCGGCTGGCGGTGTTGTTACCACCTGCACGGCTGATAGAGCTAGCATCGAGGAAGTTACCACGACGATAGTAACGGAAGTCGGGACCGAACTGGGTCTTCCACTGTAAGCCCATCAGAGGCTCCCAAATCTGACCGAAGTCGATCTGAGCGTAGAAGCTACCGAGAGCACGGAATGTCTCACGATCGTCCTTTGATTTCTTCCACTCATCAATAACAGAATAGGTATTGGTTGTAGATCCACCGGGCTGGGTGATGATCTCGCCATTCTCATCATAAGGAAGTGTATAGCGCAGAATGCTCTTTGCAGCACTGTAAAGTTCCTTGGCACCTGTAGATGTGCCGTAAGGTACAGAGTAACCATACTTCTGGAGGCCATAAGAGGCGTTGATAGAACCACCAGCCTTGAACCACTTTGTGCCATTGATATCAGCAGATGCAGAGAGGTTATAACGCTCGTAGCTCTGACCCTTCTGCGTACCTTTATTATTAAGGTAGCCAAAAGATACAAAACCTGCAATATTCTTAGTACCACCACGTGCGCTGAGGGTGTGCTCCTGGGTAACACCAGTCTGGGTCACGAACTCGGTCCAGTCGGTATCGGTAACCTTAGAACCATCCCATGTGCCACCGGCCCATCCCTTCATCACGTTGTCAAGAGCGGTCTGGTCGCCTGCAAAGAAAGCCTTATCCTGCTCCATTGTGGGCTGATCACCAGGGGTGTACTTGTCGGGGGCTGAGTTGTAGTAAGCCCAACGACGCCATGTGATATAATCGCTGGCACTCATAGCGGGACTCTTGTCGACGATCTTCTCGAAGGTCATAGAACCGTTATAAGTGAGCTGCATCTTACCCTCCTGACCACGCTTGGTGGTTACGAGTACAACACCATTGGCACCACGGCTACCGTAAATAGCGGTAGAAGAGGCGTCCTTCAAGATGTCGATTGATTCGATGTCACGGGGGTTGATAGTCTCGATACCACCTGCCTGGAGGGGCACACCATCAACTACATACAGAGGTGCACTGGAAGCAGAGATTGAACGGGTACCACGGATGGTAATGCTACCAACGGTACCTGGACGCTCACTGGTAGTTACATCGACACCAGCAGCCTTACCCTGCAGAGCCTCGAAGGCATTGCTCACAGGCTTAGAGTTCAGTTCCTTCTCGCCTACACGAGTCAGAGCACCTGTTACGTCGGTCTTGCGCTGAACACCATAACCTACTACCACCACCTCGTCGAGCAGCTGCTTGTCTTCCTCGAGGATGACATTGATCTGACCCTTGCCGGCAGCGGCAATAGTCTGTGTGCGATAGCCTACATAGCTAATCACCACACTACCGTTCTCAGGAACATTCTGAAGCACGAAGTTACCTTCAAGATCGGTAACCGTACCTGTAGTTGTTCCCTTTACCATGACACTGGCACCGATGATAGCCTCACCAGCAGCGTCAACCACAGTTCCTGACACCTGTTTCTGAGCCCAAGCACCACTGGTACAAAGAGCCATCAGAGCCAAGAACATCAGTCGTCGGAATACGCCTGTACCCGACAACAGCTTGTCTGTTACTTGATTATTTCTCATACAGTTAAACAGTTAGTAAATTAATAATTGATTAATGTTTGTGGCGCAAAGGTAGGAGTTTTTGGTGAAAGTTGTACACTTAAAAGACAGAAATTCTAAAATTTGTCAAAAATCTAAGACGAATATCAAAAATTAGGGGTCGATTGTTAAAAACCGACCCCTGAAATACCTAAAAATGATGATTTAAATCAAGTTCATGCCCAGTTGCTTGCAAGCTTTTCGCATGTCTTCGGGCCAGATAGAGGCCTGAATCTCTCCAATGTGGCCTTTATGGAGCAGCACCATACAAAGGCGGCTCTGCCCTATTCCACCACCTATGGAAAGCGGCAGCTTATCGTTCAGCAACTGCTGGTGGAAGTAAAGCTGTTCGCGTTCTTCCTTACCTTCAATCTTGAGTTGGCGAAGCAGACTCTCCTTATCAACACGGATACCCATGGATGAGAGTTCGAAGCTTCGACCTAACACTGGATACCATATTAGGATATCGCCATTAAGTCCCATACGACCATTCTCGGCCACAGTACTCCAGTCGTCATAGTCGGGAGCACGTCCATCATGTTTCTCTCCGTTAGCGAGCTTCGCGCCTATACCTATTATAAATACAGCACCATAAGCCTCGCATATGGCATCCTCGCGCTCCTTAGGTGTCTTATCCGGATACATCTTCAGCAACTCCTCTGCATGGATAAAGTGTATCTTCTCAGGCAGGAAGGGCTTAATCTGAGGATAAGTCTCACACGTGAGGTACTCTGTACGGCGGATGGCAGCATAAATGCGTTCCACAATATTCTTCAAGAAAGCCAGCGAGCGATCCTCACGATTAATCACAGCCTCCCAGTCCCACTGGTCGACATAGAGCGAATGGAGATTATCCAGTTCCTCGTCCGCGCGTATCGCGTTCATATCTGTATAGATACCATAGCCCGGCTCTATTTTATACTCGGCCAGCGAGAGTCGCTTCCACTTAGCCAGCGAATGAACCACCTCGGCCTGAGCATCGTCGAGATCTTTGATGGGGAACGTAACGGCGCGCTCCACACCATTCAAGTCGTCATTGATACCCAGTCCCTTCAACACGAAGAGAGGAGCAGTAACACGACGCAGACGCAGCTCCGTAGACAGGTTCTGCTGGAAAAACTCCTTAATCAGCTTGATGCCTTGTTCCGTCTGCTTCATATCGAGCAGCGGCTCATACATCACAGGTTTGATGATTTGTCCCATATTTCAGTTTATGCTTAAATTGGCTGCAAAGGTACACAATTATTATCAAATTGCAAGCAAAAAGCCGAATTATTTTGCAAAAATATTGATTTTCCTTGATTTTTACTATCATTTTGCACACCCGCCAAGCCCGTTAACAAATCATAATATTCATTTTTCACTATTCACTTTTCACTTTTTTATTGTACCTTTGCATCGCTTTTTAAAAAAGGCACCCGTAGTTTAAAGGATAGAATAACGGATTCCGGTTCCGTTGGTCACGGTTCGATTCCGTGCGGGTGTACCACTTTATAACTACACTCATGGATATTACTGAAAGATTCCTAAACTATACGAAATTCGACACGCAATCGGCAGAAGACAGCGAGAGCGTGCCAAGTACCTCCAAACAGCTGATTTTCGCTGAATATCTAAAGAAGGAACTCGAAAACGAGGGCTTCAGCGATGTAGAAATGGATGACAAGGGTTATATTTACGCCACGCTGAAGGCAAACACGAAGGACGAGATTCCTACAATCGGATTCATCTCACATTACGACACCTCGCCAGATTGTTCTGGAGCAGATATTAAACCACAGATTATCAAGAATTACGATGGAAGCGACATTCTGTTGTCAGAGGGCATCATCAGTAGTCCCAAGAAATTCCCCGAACTGTTGCAGCATGTGGGGGAAGACCTGATTGTGACGGATGGCACAACACTGTTAGGCGCTGACGATAAAGCCGGCATTGCCGAGATTGTTCAAGCTATGTGCTATCTTCGCGATCATAAAGAGATCAAGCACGGCGATATACGCATAGCTTTCAACCCTGATGAGGAAATTGGCATGGGCGCTCATCACTTTGACGTGGAGAAATTCGGTTGTGAATGGGCCTACACGATGGATGGTGGCGATATCGGCGAACTAGAATTCGAGAATTTTAATGCTGCATCAGCTAAGATATATATAAAAGGTATAAGTGTGCATCCTGGCTATGCCAAGGGCAAAATGGTAAATGCCAACCTGCTGGCCATGGAACTTGCTAAGATGCTGCCTGAGGACGAGACACCAGAGACAACAGAAGGCTACCAAGGATTCTACCATCTGCTGGGTGTTCAGAGCTCAGTGGAGAAGGCATCGATGCACTACATCATCCGAGACCATGATCGTGCGCGCTTTGAGGAGCGCAAACGCACCATCAAAAACATCGTGGAAACTTTGAACGAGAAATACGGCGAGGGTACTGTGACAGCAGAGATCAAGGATCAGTACTATAACATGAAGGAGAAGATTGACCCGCAGATGCATGTCATCGACATTGTGCTTCACGCCATGCAAACCTGCGGAGTGGCTCCGAAAGTAAAGCCAATACGTGGTGGTACCGATGGTGCCCAACTGAGTTTCAAAGGTCTACCCTGCCCCAACATCTTCGCTGGAGGCGTGAATTTCCACGGACCTTACGAGTTCGTAAGCATCCAGTCGATGGAAAAAGCCCAGCAAGTGATCGTAGAAATCTGCAGACTCGTGGCAGGTTTTAATGATTAAACAGTGACTGGAGGGCATCGAGCTCACCTACCACCCAGACAATATCACCTGCCTGGAACTTACGCGTGGGTTTAAAGGGTGAAAGACTCTCCTTTCCCTCTTCAAGACCTACCACCATACAGCTGTAGAGATCGCGGATTCCACTCTCGATGAGAGTTTTTCCCACAAACGGGCTGTCTTCACCAATCACCAATTGGCGAAGCTTCATCTCACGATTCTCCCACTCATAATCGCGTCCAAGCACCTCTTCCTCCAATGCATTGCGGAATACAGTGAACTGCTGGTCACTACCAATGACCTGCAACACGTCATATGGGAAAATCATATAGTCGCCATCAGGGATATTGATACGCATGCCACCACGCAGGATGCTGCTCACATGTACACCATACTTCTGGCCCAGATTCAGTTCCTTCAGCGTAGAGCCCATCCACATAGAATTATAAGGCACCTGAAAATCGGCTATATGGATATCACGATCAAGCAACTTTCCTTCGTAAAGCGGACGCTTCTTGCCATGCACTTGAGCATCTATGTCGCGTGAGTGAAGATTCAACATAAAGAGACGTTCCATCACAATACTACGATGCTTTACCCAACGGGAGAAGACAATCAGCACAATTACCACCAGTCCGATAGTAATCATCAGGGCGTTGGTGAAACGGCTCAGGTAGTTACAGATGTAGAAAATAAATGCCACAGCTATAACGACACGCACGAAAATGGTGAAGAGCAAAGGCAGACGGTTACGGTTAGATTCTGCCCAGAGGGTTTTCCACTCTGAACTATGATTCTTCTTCATAACAAGTGCCCTCAGGAAGGGGGCTATGAGCAATACGGTGAGAACGCCCGTAATGGCATTGGCATACCAATGGAGTTCCCAGCCTGGAAGAAGTTTCCTTGTAAAGGGCAAAACAAACGTAAACATAACAGCAATACCTGCTGAAGAGAGGATGCTGTAGATCAATGTATTAACGGCCATCTGCTTCAACAACTTCTTCCACAGACTCTGTTCCTGAGTATGGGTATTATTACCCATGGTAAGCTGATTGAGTGACTTGATGAGCTTATTGGGCAGATGATGCTCCAGATTATTGTAGGCAGGAGTAGCCAGACGAATCATGTAGGGAGTAAGGAACGTAGTGATGACGGATACAGCCACAACTACAGGATATAAGAAATCGCTGATTACACCCAACGACAGACCCAACGAAGCAATAATAAATGAGAACTCACCAATCTGAGCCATAGAGAAGCCGCAACGCATGGCCGACTTGAGCGATTCACCTCCTAACATAAATGAGAAAGTGCCGAAAAGACCCTGACCAACCAAAATGGTAAGCACCAAACACAAGATGGGTATAGCATAATCTACCAATATCTTCGGATCGACAAGCATACCTACCGACACGAAGAAGATGGCACCAAATAGGTTCTTCACTGGTTCCACAAGTTTTTCTATACGCTCGGCCTCAACGGTCTCTGCCAAAATACTACCCATGATAAAGGCGCCGAAAGCTGAAGAAAAGCCCACCTTCGTAGAGAAAACAGCCATACCACAACAGAGGCCTAAAGCCACTACTAGCATCACCTCGTTATTTATCAACTTACGTACAGATTTCAAGAAGAGGGGCACAGCAAAAATACCCACTATCAGCCACAAAATAAGGAAGAAGCCTATCTTCACCACGGAACCAAGCATCTGACCGCCATCGGGATTATTACCACTAGCAATGGCACTTAGCATCACCATCATTACAATGGCAAGGATATCCTCCAAAATCAGCACACTCATCACCATACCAGCAAACTGCTGCTGGCGAAGGCCTAAATCATCGAAAGCCTTATAGATAATGGTAGTAGAAGACATTGCAAGCATACCACCCAAGAAGATACAGTCCATTTTACCCCACCCGAAAAGCTGACCTGTTACAACACCCAGCATCGACATGAAGAAGATGATGGTACAAGTGGATATCATAGGCGAAGCACCCATCTTCAGGATCTTCTTAAACGAGAAATCTAGACCCAACGAGAACAGCAGGAACATCACACCAATATCAGCCCAGAGATGAACATTCTCCATATCAGCCACAGAGGTTGTGAGAGGCATGTGTGGACTTACCAGGAAACCAGCTACGATATACCCAAGTACCAAGGGCTGCTTAAGTTTCTTGAAGATAATTGTTACAATACCTGCTACTATCAGTATCAATGCCAGGTCTTGAATCATTGTTGGGAGTTCTGCCATAATTGTTAGAGGTGAGAAGTTAAAGGTGAGGGTTTAAATTAATTAATACCATTGGACTGCGTTCGTTGAACCTGAGCGTTTATCGTACTTCAACGCATCAGTCAGCGTAGAGGCGTTACACCTGAACGAGAAGTTATAGCTCGTATAAGGTGCCAGTACCAGCGAACACGACATATTGAAACAATGAAGATCACGCGAAAGCGAGGCTGTCGTCATTGATATCTTCTTATTTTCAAAGTCATAACCAGAGGAGAAATTGATGTTCCAACCATCGCTGATCTGTACACTTCCGCTGACATTCAAGCCTTGCGTAAAGTGATAGGGATAGCGCATCGTTTTATAGTTAAACTTACTAGCTGTACGATCCTCGTTCATACTGATGTTATAACCTATACTGAGATTCCAGGGTATAGAGAAAGCCATATAACCGTCTTCATCGGTCTCTGCTTTTTCGCCACTCTTTTTCCTGCTAGCGTGCTTTGCTTTCTCCATTTCCTTATCCACATTAGTATCGAGGTCATCATCCCATTCATCATCCTCTCCCTTCTTGTCGTTTTTCTTCTTCTCAACCTTCTCACCCCGTAAACGCTTGAAAAGATTCATCACCTTTTCGTTGTTAAGCGTATACGAGAGATTCTGTGAGATACCCTGGAAACGGCCTAGCTTTCCATGCTGCCAATAAGTTTCATGATCGCTTTCACGAACATTACCCAGACTATCGAGCTCATAGACGTATGAGGCAAACGAAGTAGAGAGATTCAGCGTGTAGCTCTTTGTTAACTTCAGTCGCAATGAAGCACTCACAGGGCCCATGGGCTGACGATCAGCTGCAAAGTTATAATAAGTGGAGAGTCGGAACTCATCAATCAAAGAAACTTTCTTATAACCCGTCGAGTCGTCATCGCTCTTCACCTTCATCTCAAGGTTATTGCCCAAATCAAAGTTCAGAGTTCCAGACTTGCCCGTTGAAGGGGGGGCGTAGGCACCAATGGAATAGGGCGAATAGTTTACCATAGTCACATTGCCCTCAGCATCGGTCTTCTGGTACTGTTTCCAGTAGCCATAACGAGCTGACCCAAAGTCTGGTGCGTAGCTGAAGCTGGCAGTTGGGGTAATGACATGACGTATGGCCTGAATCTTGTCACCGAATATCTTACGGTTGGGAATCCAAAAACCATAGAGTTTTGTAGAAGCACCTATACTCAGGTTCCAGTTGTACACATTGTAGAAGCCCGTGATAGTATCTACCACCTCACGCTGGTTTACCTGATCCCACGACTTATTAACCTTACTGAACAACGTACGGTCAGTAAAATTAATACCAGGTGTAAGATTCAAATAACCAAACAGCGTAAAACTAGCCTTAATGGGAATCGTATGCTGCATACCATTTTTCCAGTCTTTACTCAAACTGGAGTGAAGCAACTGCTCTTCCTTGGTTTTAATCTGGTTGGTCATTGTACCCGTATAACTCATCGAGATCTTCTCATACCAGCGTTCGTCGCCTACCCTCTTCTTACGCTTGAAAGGATAGAACTGGGCTATCGATATAGTCATTTCTGGCAGCGAGAGTTCGATGGTAGAGTCACGCATATTCTGGTTCAGACGCATCGTTGTGCTAATATTCATACCGATACTTGAGAAACCTGTAGAATAAGATACAGATGAGGTTCGGGTTGACTGAGTCCTCGTCTGAGGATTATACATCGAGGAAAGGTTATTCTGCTCGTAGCTTGTCGAGGCGAAGTTCACACTGGCAGAGAGATTCGAGAAGGGATTAGCCTTCGGATCCTGTTTATGACTCCACTGAATTTTATAACTGGTTTCCTTCGTATAGTCGGGCATATTCTTATCACCACTGACCGTATTCTGATAACTTGCAAAGAATGAACCACTATAACGATAACGTTTTCTGTAATTTGAAGCAGCAGAGAGGCCCCATGAGCCTTTGGTGTAGATTTCACCAAGCAGCTTCAGGTCCATCTTATCGCTGATAGCAAAGTAATAACCACCATCGCGCAGATAGAAACCTCGCTCCATCTCATCACCATAGGTTGGCATAATCAGTCCGCTGGAATAACTCTTCGTAAAGGGGAAGAAACCATACGGAATAGCCAGAGGCAGAGGCACATCAGCTACGACGAGATAGGTAGGGCCAAACACCACATCCTTTCCCGGACGTACCTTTGCTCTCGACATAGCTAGATAGAAATCAGGATGGGGATCGTCGCAGGTGGTATAGCGTCCGTGCTGCAGGAACATTTCACCATTAGCACCTCGCTTCGAGAGTTCAGAAGTCAGGAAACCATCGTCCTGCTGAGTATACACATTGGCTATCAGACCCTTTTTCGTCTTGAAATTAAAGGCCATCGTGTCGCTCTCATACTCATCGCTACCCATTTTAAACACCGGTGTACCCACAAGTTGCTGGGTAGTGGAATCCATCTTACCCGTTGCATGCACCAGGTTGCTGTCGAGACTCATATAGATCTCTTCACTCGTCAGGTCCATGTTCTGGTACTTCACATTCGACTCTCCATACAAATGAGCCAATCCGGAAGAAGCATCATAGGTCAGTGAGTCGTTGGCGACATACTCCACAGGAGAATCAATACCATTTTTACGACTACGGTTAATGCTATCCTTAGCCAAAGAGTCGTCAACAGCCTTATTATGTTTATAAATAGCAAGCTCTATGGAGTCCATCGTAGTGGTATCGCGTTTGATCTTCGCAGTTGCTTCCCCACTCACTATGGTATCTAGGGGTATAGAATCGACAACGACACTATCGTTTGCTTCTGTAGCCCTCATGGCCTCAGAGACAAACGACATCGGTACTTCCGCCATAACTAACAGAATGACGAAAAGCATCAGGATGATGGCCGATTTTCTTTTCACGGTGCAAAAGTACAACAAAATAGGGGAATTACAAAATTCCCCTTTTACTTTTTTACTTTTTTACCTTTTATTATTCAAATAAGTCAACCCATTTCTGGAAACGTTTCACACCATCCCAGCCAAATTTCTCCAAACTTCGCATGGCATCCACCACACTTCGCTCGCTGCCAGGATGGGTTTTAGAGTAGAACTTATCTGCATAACAAACCACTTGTTCCTCAAGTTCCACAGGCATATAATCCTGATGGGGCAAGGGTAATTGTTGTTGTTCTATATCAAATTTGGATAACCCTGTTCCGGTATGACGTTCACACACGCGGGCATGACGCTCCCACCCCATTCCACGGAGGATCTCGGCTCCGATAATGCCGTGACAGATATAAGGTTCCGTACCAAAGCACTGGATACCTGGGGCATTACAACGAAAGATACCTATATCGTGAAGCATAGCAGCCTCTTCAAGAAAATCAACATCGAGTTTCAGTTCCGGATGAGCCTTGGCAATCTTCATACATCGATCGGCCACTTGTCGGCTATGTACTAAAAGAATTTTCCGGAGTTCGTTGTCTTCAGGATAATATTGGTCAATGATTGTCTGATAATCCATAAAGATAAAAAAATAATTCTCCCTCGCATAATTTGCGAGGGAGAAACGTAGTTAGTTTATTCTCTTTCTATCCAGGCAATGGTGTCACCCTGACGGATGTTCTGACCTGGCTTAACACTGATGTCCACAAGTTTGCCTCCGAGAGCAGCTGGGATTGAAACAATCTCACCCCACTTGGTCTGCAGATAACAGAATGTGTCGCCCTCCTTGTACTTCTGACCAATGAATGGCTCAACGCATGGTGCAAGTACACCTTCGCCACCGAAGCCCCACAACAGCTGACCTGCCAGAGGAGCTTTAACCGCATCGGCCTTGGCGTGCTTGATAGCGTCGATCTCTTCCTGCGAAATCTTCTGTCCACCACCCAGCTTAGCATCTTTAGCTTTCTGGATATCAGCAAGCAACTGCTTCTTGGCCTGACCACTCTTGAATGGACGATACTGCTCTGGGTGCATAGCCAACTCGAACAGCTCTTCATCGTCCTGTCCGTAGTCCCAACCATTCTCATCCATCTCCTTGCGGAATCCGTCGAGAGCATTCTCGAGCAGTGTGTGAGGATCAGCATCGGTAAACTTAAGGCCCTTCTTCTCAGCCAGTTCGATGAGTTCAGGTGCAATCTCTCCAGGCACCTTACCACTCTTACCAAGAATCATACCCCAGATAGCATCGTCCATCATGACGTAGCGACCCTTGCCCTGCTCCATAGTGAGCAGATTCATCAGAGCGATGTTCTTAGTGTACTGTGAGAATGGAGTTACCAGTGGGGGATAACCTACCTTAGGCCATACATACTCTACCTCGTTGAACAGCTTAACCAGCATATCGTCCATGGTGAGTGCACTCTCGCCCTTCTTCTCGCGCTCCTTGTTGATCATCTTCTGGATAGGACCAAGGTCGGCCATCATCGATCCCATCATACCACCAGGCAGACCACTGCCAAGCAGCAGTGACGACATGTGTTTGTTAGCTGGGTTGATGAAGCAACCGAGCCAGTCATCGATGAACTCCTGGGTGAGTGTACGAGCCTGCATATAAGCATTCATATTCAGATCGGCCACCTCGAAGCCTTCGTTCTTCAGCATACTCTGAACAGAGATGATATCTGGGTGAACCTTACCCCAGCTGAGTGGCTCGATAGCTGTATCGATGATATCGGCACCATTGTTACATACCTCAAGGATAGATGCCATTGACAAACCAGGACCAGAGTGTCCGTGATACTGAATGATGATATCGGGGTGCTTGGTCTTGATAGCCTTGGTAAGCTTACCCAGCATAGCTGGCTGACCGATACCTGCCATATCCTTCAGACAGATTTCCTCGGCACCGGCAGCGATCACCTCGTCAGCAATAGCTGCGTAGTACTCTACGGTGTGAACAGGCGATGTGGTAATACACAGAGTGGCCTGTGGTGTCATGCCGCCTTCCTTAGCCCACTTGATGCTTGGAATGATGTTACGAGTATCGTTCAATCCGCAGAAGATACGAGTGATGTCTACACCCTGAGCATGCTTAACCTTATACATCAGTGCACGAACATCGTCGGGCACAGGATACATACGGAGTGCGTTGAGACCGCGATCGAGCATGTGGGTCTTGATGCCAACCTCGTTGAATGGCTTACAGAAAGCGCGAACAGCCAGGTTAGGATTCTCGCCTGCCATCAGGTTTACCTGTTCAAAGGCTCCACCGTTGGTTTCTACTCGGGCGAAACAGCCCATATCGATAATAGCAGGGGCCACACGCTCCAACTGGTCTTTACGAGGCTGGAACTTACCAGAACTCTGCCACATGTCTCTGTAAACGAGACTGAATTGAATCTTCTTTTTTGCCATATTTTATAGTTATATTTTTAATTTTGAATGCAAATATAGCAAATATTTCTTAGATAGTGGCAAAACCATCGTATTTTTTATATTTTTTTGCAGGGCAAAGAAAAATCCCCTGCCTAACAGCAGAGGATTGTAAACTTACTGAAAATGATGATTCATCAGCCGTTGTTCGGCTAATTGCTCGTATTTTGTTCCCGGGCGACCATAATTGGCATAAGGATATATGCTGATACCACCACGCGGAGTAAAGAGTCCTATGACCTCGATATACTTCGGGTCCATAAGTTTCACAAGGTCTTTCATGATCACATTCACACAGTCTTCGTGAAAATCGCCATGATTACGGAAGCTGAACAGATAAAGTTTCAGACTCTTGCTCTCCACCATTCGCTCTCCCGGTATGTACAGGATCTTGATCTCTGCGAAATCAGGCTGACCAGTAATCGGACAGAGCGATGTAAACTCCGGACAATTGAATTGTACCCAGTAGTCGTTCTCAGGATGCTTGTTTTGAAAAGTCTCCAGAACCTCTGGAGCATAGTCCATCTTATACTCGGTCTTTTTACCAAGCAACTGTAATCCTTCTTGCTCTCTGCTCATAATTCTTTCACCTTAAATATATTATATGCAATCTCATTATCGAACACATCTTCGTTGTCGTGCTTCTTAGTGAAGTTTACCACACGAATAGTGACGGGTAATACCACAATCTCATAGAGTGTCTTCAGCGTTACCTGCGTGATAATCAACGAGGGCATCTCCTCCCAGGGAATCACACCACCCAAGGCCAGAGGGAAGAAGATGATGGAGTCGGTCAGCTCGCCCAAAATAGTACTCATCACAGCACGATAAGAGAAATTCTTACCATCCGACGATAGTTTCATTCTACTCATCACATAAGCGTTGATAAACGAACCAGCCAGGAAGGCCAAGAACGATGCTCCCGCAATACGTGGTGCCAGTCCGAATATCTGATGGAAGCCTTCCTCGCCGTGCCAATAAGACGCACCGGGAATCCAATCGGCAATAGCTCCAAAGATAACAAACATAAAGTTCATAGCAAAGCCAAGCCAAATAAGAAGGCGCGTACGACCATAGCCCCACACCTCACACACCACATCGTTAATAATGTAGCTTACAGGAAACACTATCAGACCTGCTGTCATATTAGCGGGTCCCAATGAGATCTGTTTTGTTTCAAGTACGTTTGCCGTTATCAGGCAAACGCAGAACAGCACGCTGTAGAACATAAACAGCACACTGATTTTCTGATTACTTCTATTTTCCATTATTCTTGTTTTGTTAAAGGGGGTTGGCCTTTAAGCCTTGCAAGTACCCCTCTGTTATATTAAAGAAGATATAGCAGCCACGCCATGTAGCATGCAAAGAAACCAATAAGCAGGAAGCCCTCGCGACGCGACACGTAGTATTTCGTAAAGGCGAAGAGCCACAGGAAACCTACGCTAAGGAGCATCATCAACAGGTCGACAATCGTGATGCCCATGATACGCAGGGGATGAATGAACGCCGTCAGACCCAGCACCAACAGGATATTCATGACGTTCGAACCTATCACGTTGCCAATGGCTATGGCCGAGCGGCCCTTATAGGCAGCAACCACACTAGTGGCAAGCTCTGGCATAGACGTACCACCTGCCACAATAGTAAGACCTATTACACTTTGACGAACACCAAAGCGATGAGCCACATAGGTAGCAGCATCCACAAAAAGGTCACTACCAAATATCAGACATGCCAAACCTAGGACTACAAAACCTATATTACGCCAAAGATGACTGAAATCACGGGGAGTTTTCTCACGTTCAACACCCAATTCCTCTTCATTCTTTGGAAGAAGGCCATCTTTACGGGCCATCTGGAAGGTGTAAATCATAAAGGCCATGAAGGCTATGAGCAGAATAACACCATCCGATCGGCTAATCTCGTTACCCCAGAGGTGAGGAGAGTCCATGTCGTCGAAACAGAGCATGAAGAGCAACATTGAGGCACCTACGGCAAAGGGGATATCTTTCTTCACCGTAGAAGGAGCAATCACCATTGGAGCTATTGCAGCACTACAACCTACAATCAATAACGTATTGAAGATGTTGGAGCCAATTACATTACCCACAGCCATATCTGGTGTTCCTTTGATAGCAGACATCAGACTAACGAACATTTCAGGGGCAGAGGTGCCTGCAGCCACTATAGTAAGACCAATAACGATCTCCGGCACACGCATGCCACGAGCCAACGAGGAAGCGCCCTCAGTCAGACGATCAGCACCCCAGACAACTAAGGCAACTCCGACAATGATGAAAACAATGTTGAGTAGTAGCATAATCCGATATTAATCCATTTCACTGATAAATGCATCCAAGGAACGACGGTCTTTCTTCGTGGGACGACCGGTACCCCTAGCACGATTTACAAACCCGCTAATACGAGTCATTTCCAAGAGTTCGTATTCTTCTGGAGCAGTTACGTTCTCATAGATCTCTGGAAGCAACTTAGCCCCTACACGCTGTTCAATGGTTTTCAGAATACGAAAGGAATAGGTTATCGGTGGTTTTCGCACACTTACGGTCTCACCGCATTTTACCATACGCGAAGGCTTGACATTGACGCCATCAATGGTTACACGTCCGTTCTTGCAGGCATCGGCCGCAATCGTGCGGGTCTTGAAGATTCGTGCCGCCCATAGCCACTTATCAATCCTTGCTTCTTCCATTATTTCTTCCCAAGTTTGTTAAACTGGTTCATCGTAATATCGATACCCGCCAGAACAAATGATTTGATAATCTCTACTGCCGTATCAATAGAAGGCTGAAGAGTTTTAAGATCCTCCTCGTCATACTTCCCGAGCACCCAGTCCACCTGCATACCCTTGGGAAAGTCATTACCAATACCCATACGAAGACGGGCATAGTCCTGACCAATAAGTTGCTGAATATGTCCCAATCCGTTATGTCCGCCATTAGAGCCTCCCGCTTTAAGGCGGAAAGCTCCTAAAGGAAGGGCGACATCGTCACTGATAACCAGTAGACGAGATTGTTCAATATTTTCCTTGTTCATCCAATAGCGTACAGCATTACCACTAAGATTCATAAATGTGGAGGGCTTGAGCAAGAACACCTTACGACCTTTCAACGACGTCTCGGCTACGAAGCCATAACGACGATCGCAGAAAACAATATTGGATGCCTTTGCAAAAGCATCCAATACCATAAAACCTGTGTTGTGGCGGGTCATCTCGTACTCGTCGCCGATATTTCCCAATCCAACAATCAAGAACTTGTCCATGCTGTAAAGCTATTAGCTTTTAGCTCGTGATTACTGAGCAGCCTCCTCACCTGCAGCAGCTGCAGAACGAGAAGCACGTGTAGCCTTCACTGAGCAAACAACAACCTGAGCAGGAGTAGCAATCTCCAGACCCTCGAAGTTCAGTTCTGCCACCTTGATAGCCTTGCCAAGCTTCAACTCGGTTACGTCGATTTCAAGCTCCTCAGGAATCTGCTTGTAAGGAGCGGTAACGTTCAACTTACGAACAGCCTGACTCAGGCGACCACCATCGCGAACACCCTGAGCATGACCACTCAGTTTCACGGGGATACCAATAGTAATGGGCTTGGTCTCGTTTACCTCGAAGAAATCGATGTGCAGCAGAGCATCCGTTGTGGGATGGAACTGAAGTTCCTTGATAACAGCCTTGTGAGCCTCACCATCGATAGTCAGGTTTACCACATATACATGCGGAGTATAAACAGCCTTACGCAGCTGAGCAGCGGGGATAGCGAAAGCCAGAGCCTCGGGCAGACCGTTCTCACCTTTCTTCTCACCATACAGATTACAGGGAACAAGTCCCTCCTTGCGCAACTCTTTGGTTGCCTTCTTACCAGTTGTGGCACGCTTCTGGCCACTTACGCTGATTTCTTTCATAACTTGTGTTACTCTAAATTAAGTTGTTAATAATACGTTTTGCTTAATTCGCCATCACACGAATCCCGGCATCTTGCCGAAAAAGCGGTGCAAAGGTAGTACTTTTTTTGTTTTCATGCAAACAAAATCAAAAAAAAGTGATAAATGTCAAGGCTTTATTAAAAAAATAACGGTTTTTCTTGCAGATTTAAAGGAAAATACCTACCTTTGCAGTTGCATATATATAATAAAGTAAAACGTAAATTGCATCAAGTGAGATGATTAACAGAGAAATTATTCGTATTAAAATTGTTCAGTTAACCTACGCTTACTATCAAAACGGTAACAAGAACATCGACTCGGCTGAGAAAGAACTATTCTTCAGTCTATCAAAAGCTTATGACCTTTACAACTTATTGTTAGGACTCATCGTAGCCATTACTAAGGAGGCCGGACGCCGTCTGGAACTTATTCAGGCCAGGGCAACACGTGAAGGAAAGGCCAACCCTTCTAGAAAATTTGTATTCAACCGCTTCGCCCTGCAACTGAGCGAGAATAAAGAGTTGAACGATTTTCTGAGTACCCAGAAGATTAGCTGGGACGACTCTGCAACTTTTGTTGGTCAGCTCTTCGAGAAGATTGAACAGAGTGAGATTTATCAGGATTACATGAATAGTACAGAGGACAGCTACGATGCTGATCGCGAGTTGTGGCGTAAGCTCTATAAAGCATTCATCCAGGAGAACGACGAACTCGACACCATTCTCGAGGATCAGAGTCTCTATTGGAACGATGATAAAGAGATCGTCGACACCTTCGTCATCAAGACCATTAAACGTTTCAATGAGCAAGACGGTGCCAAACAGGAACTTCTACCCGAATGGGATAGCGATGAGGAAAAAGACTTCGCCCGCAAACTGTTCCGTGCAGCCATCCTCAATGCCGATGAGTATCAGCACTACATGAGCGAGGCATCTCGTAACTGGGATTTCTCCCGTTTGGCTTTCATGGACATTATTCTTATGCAGATTGCCATTGCCGAAATGATGACCCTGCCTAACGTGCCCATCAATGTTACCATCAACGAATATGTAGAAATCGCCAAACTTTACTCTACACACAAGAGCGGCGGTTATATCAATGGCATGCTTGATGCCATCGCACGTAACCTCGTGAATACAGGTCGACTGATGAAGCACATGGATCCTGTCAAGGAGCATGCCAAGAAGTCAAATGAGGAAACGCCAAAAGTAAAAATGAGACCAAGAATCAAAAAATAATTAATTTTATAATATGATGAATTTAGTATTAGTTGCGCAAGCATCACAAGGAAGCGGTATGAGTATGATTATTATGATGGTGGCCATCTTTGCCATCATGTGGTTTTTCATGATCAAACCCCAGCAGAAGAAACAGAAGGAAATCCAGAAGTTCCAGAACGAACTGACAGAGGGTACCGAGGTAGTAACGGGCGGTGGCATCCACGGCACAGTAAAGAGCATCGACCTGACCAAGAACACGGTCGACGTAAAGATTGCACGTGACGTTGTTATCACTGTCGAGAAGACTTCTGTTTTCTCTTCGGTACAGCAGCAACAGCAAAAGTAATCCTTCAATAAGCTCAGGAATCAAATAAAGAATGGCAAAAAAGGTGTGGCATTTGGTCAGGAACTTTTTGTTCAGCAAGGCGAACAAAGAGCTTTTGATTTTTTTATTCTTTCTAGTTCTCGCTGGTATATTCTGGTTAAACCTGACCTTAAGCGAGACCTATGAAAAGGAGTTTGCCATCCCCGTATCAGTTGTAGGCATTCCTAAGAATGCTGTGCTCACATCCGACGAAACAGATACTGTCAAGATGACTATCCGCGACAAGGGACTAACTCTGCTTACCTATTTATATGGCGATCCTATCAAGAAGATTAACATTAACTTCCGTACCTACTCCAAGAACAATGGTACGGGATCAGTGTCGGCACAGGATTTGCAGAAGATGGTTTACCAGCAATTGGCCAGCGGATCGAGAATCACGAGCGTAAAGCCCGAACGACTGGAATTTTTCTACAACTATGGTGCCAAGAAAAGAGTACCCGTCAGGTGGAGTGGCCGTGTCATTCCTGAAGAGTTATTCTTCATCACCCGCGTCGAATACTCACCTGACAGTGTCACCATCTACGCATCCGATGAGAAACTCGACAGTATTAATATGGTATATACTGAGCAGTTGAACTACGTCAACTTCCGCGACACGCTGATTGCCAACTGTGAGCTCAACAAGATGAAAGGTGTGAAGATGGTACCTGACCATGTGAAGGTTACCTTTTTCACTGACGTGCTGACTGAAGAAAGGATAGAAGGTATCCCTGTCATTGGTATCAACATGCCAGAGGGCCTACAGCTCAGAACATTCCCTGCAAAGGTCACCGTAAGTTTCGTTACAGGCGTGAGCACTTACCGTCAACTGAAGCAGGAGGACTTCACTGTCATCGCTGATTACAACGAGATCAGGAAGAATCCATCGGAGAAATGCCACATTTATCTGAAAGAAGTGCCTAGAGGCATCTCCAAGGCAAAGCTTGAAATATCATCAGTAGACTACCTGATAGAGTCAGAGGCCAAATGAAGATAGGCATAGCAGGAGGTATCGGTAGCGGCAAGAGCTACGTGTGCCAGAAGATTGAACAACGAGGTTTTGAAATCTACGATTGTGACCGGGCTGCCAAAAGACTCATCCGCCAGTCGGCTGATATCAGGCAACGTCTTATCTCACTGATTGGTCCTGAGGCATACGAGGTGACAACCGACGAAAATGGAGCAGCCAACTACATTCTTAACAAGAGTGCCGTAGCCCGATTTCTACTTGCTTCGGAAAGCAATGCCAAAGCCATCGATGCTATTGTACACCCCGCCGTATTCAAGGACTTCGAGGAAAGCGGACTGCAGTGGATGGAGAGCGCGCTTATGTTTGACTCTGGTGCCAACAGCCTTGTCGACAAGGTCATTGCTGTTGTAGCTCCCAAGGAGGTACGTATTCAGCGGGTCATGGCTCGCGACCACATCTCTCGCGAAAAAGTATTGGAGTGGATGGGACGCCAGATGGACCAGGAGGAGATCATCAAACGGTCGGATTTCGTAATCATCAACGATGGAAAGACAAATATTGACGAACAATTAAATAAAATCATTATTCAATGCAACAGATTATTTTAGCAATCGCCGGAAAGCCCGGCCTTTACAAACTCGTATCAAGAGGCAATAACAACCTCATTGTCGAGGCTCTCGACGCTACACATAAGCGCATGCCCGCCTTTGGCACAGAGCGCATTACTTCACTGAACGATATCGCCATGTTCACTGAGACCGATGATGTGCCCCTGATGGACGTGCTCGACAACCTGAAAAAACTAGAAGACGGCAAGAAAGCCAGTATTAATGAGAAGAAGGCCTCTGGAGAGGAGCTCCGAGCCTACTTCAGCAAAGTGCTGCCAGAATGGGATCAGGATCGTGTACAGAACAGTCATATTAAAAAGCTCATTACCTGGTACAACATCCTCGTAGAAGCTGGTCTTACCGACTTTAAAGACCCCGAAGAGGCTGAGACTGCCGAAGAAAAGTAAATCAAATAATCCCTGCAAGAGAAACAAACAACCTTGTAGGGATTTTCTTTTTCATTGTTTTCCTTTTGAGAGAAAATGGAAAAACAAAATCTCTATATATTATAATAAGGTATATAGATATGTCAGCGAGCCCTTTGTTTATAGGTAAAACGTAAACGTTTACAATGGAAATTAACAAAAAAAGGGTAATATATCTTAAAAAATATCGTATCTTTGCCACCGAATTCAACATCTATTGAAGATCAAAACAAAAAAATATCTCATTAATTAATAAATTTGTGTAACTAAAACTAACGTGTATGAATCATCAAATCAAAAGAGCCACAATGGCTTTGCTTTTGTCTGTGTTCTGCTTCGTAGCTTATGCTCAGAAGTCAGTCACAGGTACAGTGAAGGATGCTACAGGTGAGCCCATGATTGGTGTAAGTATTCTCGTAGACGGCACTACCATCGGCGCAGTGACCGACTTCGACGGTAACTTTACCATCAAGGACGTTCCTGAGAACGGCGTTCTTAAGATCTCTTACATCGGTTACAAGGATCAGAAGATTGCTGTAGCCGGAAAGAGCAGTTTCAACGTAACCATGCAGGAAGATGCTGCAGCACTCGACGAGATCGTGGTAGTGGGTTACGGCACAATGAAGAAGAAGGACCTGACGGGTTCTGTATCGAGCGTGAAGACCGACGACCTGCAGAAGGTGGCTGGTGCCAACGCCCTGAGCGCCATGCAGGCTAAGGTGCCTGGTGTGGACCTGCAGCAGACCAACGGCGGTCAGGCCGGTGAGGGCGTGAGCATGACACTGCGTGGTAACCGCTCACTGCTGGCTGGTAACGGCCCGCTGGTTATCGTTGACGGTGTAGAGTATGGCTCTACCCTCGACATCCCCGCCAGCGACATCGAGTCGATGGATATCCTGAAGGATGCCGCCTCTACCGCTATCTATGGTACCAAGGGTGCTAACGGTGTAATCCTGATCACCACCAAGCGCGGTAAGGCTGGTAAGACCAGCGTTAGCTTCAACGGCTACCTCTCATTCAACAGCGCTACCGGTATCGTGAAGCCTATGTATGGCGACAAGGAGGTACAGCGCCTGCTGGACAAGAAGGATTACGAGACCGCTGCTGCCAACGGCTGGAACTTCAGCAAGACTGCTACTCCCGCCGACGTACTGACCTTCACTCTGGAGGACGGTACCGAGACACTCTCTATCTACAACGACAAGAGCTATACCGACTGGCTCGACATGGTGCTGACCAACAGCGTTTCGCAGAACTACGAGGTGGCTGTTCAGGGTGGTAACGAGAAGACCAACTTCAACGTTTCACTGGCTGCCATGGACGATAAGGGTTTGCTGAAGGGCGATAAGTACAAGCGCTACACTGGTCGCGTGAACATTGACCACCAGATCAATAAGATCGTGAAGATTGGTGCCAGCGTTTCTTACGCTTACAAGAGCAACGACAAGATGGCTGGCGGCGTATTCAACCAGGCACAGAAGATGACTACCATCACCCACGCCTACCTGAACGACGGCAGCATTAACGCTACACCTAACCCCTGGTATGCAGCCCACTGCTCACCACTGCTGAACGACGACGGTGCTTACCAGCGCAACATTGAGAGCAGCCGCTTCTTCGGCAGCGCTTACCTGCAGCTGAACCCCATCAAGGGCATGACACTGAAGTCACAGCTGACACTGGACCGCAGCACCTCGCGTGACGGACAGTATCAGGACTACCACAGCCAGGTTCGTTATCAGAGCCCGACAACTACCTACATCAGCAACGACCGCAACACCGGTACCAAGTATGTATGGCAGAACACCGCCAACTATAACAAGGAGATTGGCAAGCACGACTTCACCGTTCTGCTGGGTCATGAAATGTCACAGCACGTGACTGAGACCAGCAGCATCAGCGGCGACGCCGGTCAGGAGAGCTACAAGAAGAGCTCGTTCTACGACGTGAGCAAGATTGCCAATCCGCAGGCTGTGACTGGCTACGTGAAGACTTCGATGGTTTCGTTCTTCGGACGTCTGAACTACTCGTTCGACGGTAAGTATCTGCTGCAGGCTTCGGTACGTGCCGATGGTTCTTCAGTACTCGCCGAGGGTCATAAGTGGGGCTACTTCCCCTCTGTATCTGCCGGTTGGCGTATCTCTGAGGAGAGCTTCATGCAGGACACCAAGTCTTGGCTCGACAACCTGAAGCTGCGTGCTTCTTGGGGTCTCTCTGGTAACTCTGCCATCAGCGCATACCAGACACTGGCTACCATTTCTTCGATCGTGCCTAACTCAACAGAAAAGGCCCCGATGACAATGGCTAACCCCGACCTGACTTGGGAGAAGACCTCTGCCCTCGACTTCGGTCTCGACTTCGCATTCATCAACGGTCGCATCTACGGTAGCATCGACTACTATAACAGCAACACCTACGACCTGCTGTACTACAAGACCGCTCCTCCATCATCAGTATTCACCAGCACCATCTCGAACGTTGGTAAGACCAAGGGTAGCGGTTGGGAAATCTCGCTCGGCGCCATCCCCGTTAAGACCAAGGACTTTACTTGGGACCTGAACGCTTCGGCTACCTTCTCGAAGGACGAGGTTAAGGAACTGGCTGACGGTATCGAGCAGTTCGTGGACGGCATCAACATCCTGAAGGTGGGCGAGCCTGTATCGGCTTTCTACGCTTACGACATGGACGGATGCTGGGGCATCGGTGAGTTCGACCAGTACATGGCCGCACACCCCAACTTCGAGAAGCCTCAAGCTGACTACGGCGATCCCGGTACACCGAAGGTGATTGACACCAACAACGACGGCAAGATTGACGATAGCGACAAGATTATCTATAACCGCTCGCCGAAGGCCATCCTGGGTCTGGGTACTACCCTCACCTACAAGGACATCTCGCTGAGCATTCAGACCATGGCCCGCATTGGTGGCTACATCAACTACAGCGGCTACGGACTCTACCTCTACGACAACGCCAACTGGGGCGACCTGAGCTACTGGACACCCGACAACCAGGGTGCCGACATCCCATCACCGGGTGCTGCTGGCGCTACGCCTACCTTCTACAAGAGCTCTATCCAGATCCAGAAGGGCGACTACTTCAAGATCAAGGACATCACGCTGGCTTACAGCCTGCCGAAGAACCTCATCAAGAAGGCTTTCATCAGCAACGCACGCATCTATGCTTCGCTGAAGAACTACTTCACATTCAGTCACTTCGACGACTACGATCCTGAGCGTGGCGGTCCTGTAAACTTCCCGCTGATGAAGCAGGCTGTGATTGGTCTTAACGTAACTTTCTAATCCAATAATGAGAATCGATATGAAAAAGATATTATGTATGTTATTTGCTGCCACAGCCATTGGCTTCGGCGCAACCTCCTGCTCAGACTTCCTGGAGGAGGACAACAAGACTGGTGAGACTGCCGACCTGGCATATAACACCATATCGGGTATCGACGGACTGATTCAGTCAGCTTACACCTTCACTCACGGATGGTGGGGTAAGGAGCCGTCGCTCGGACTCGCCGAGATGGGCAGCGACCTGTTCTATTTCGGTTACGATAACAAGCAGAAGTCGATGCTGAAGTACGACATCTCTGCAGAGGCCCTTGGCAACAACGTGGCCGACAACCCCTGTCTGGACCAGTACTGGGAGATGTTCTACGCTGGCGTAGACGTTTGTAACAACGCCCTGAAGTATGTGCCTGAGTGCACCGTGATCGACGATAACAAGAAGGCTGCCTACCTGGGCGACGCCTACTTCCTGCGCGCTCTGTACTACTCACAGATGGTGGCTCTCTGGGGCCCGATTCCCTACATCTCAGAGCCTGTAAGCAGCATCAACAACAACCCGGTGCGTGTGCCTGAGACTGAGATCTACTCTAACATCCTGAGCGACCTGAAGCTCGCCATGGAGAATTATAAGAAGGCTAACATCATGACTGCCAAGGCTGCTACAGCCACTGGTCGTGCCTACTACTACTCTGCAGAGGCCCTGTATGCCCGCGTAGCCCTCTACGCCGCTTCTTGGCTGGGACAGAGCCAGTACTACAACGAGGCCCTGACTGCTGCCAGCGACGTGATCAGCAACTCGGGTGCCAAGTTCTACAGCCGCTACAGCGACACTTGGAACATGAACAACGAGGAGGCTACCGTTAACACAGAGAACCTGTTTGCCGTTCACTACAGCAACGACCTCTCTGCCGGTCGCGACAACTGCGTACCTTATCGTTATAGCAACAACGGTACCGGTCAGTACAACTCTCTGATCACCCGTACAGGCTATGGCCGTCAGGGTGGTAGCGCATCGCTGCTGATGTTCCCATCACTGTGGAACAACGGTGCTGACGACCTGGGCGGTAACGGTCAGAAGGATACCCAGGTATTCTTCCGTATGGCTGCCGGTAAGACCACCATCAAGAGTAAGATGACTGGCGAGAACATTGAGTGCGGTAAGTACTACTCTCCCTACGGACGTGGATTTACCCGCTACCTGCCCTCACTCTACTTCTGGCAGCTGCTGGAGAGCGTGAAGGAAACCGACCAGCGCTACAACGGAACCCTGCTGACCAGCTATCGTATTCCTTATGAGCTCTCTAAGAACCCACAGAAATATCCTAACATGGGCGACCAGGAGTTCAAGGACTATGAGGAGGCTTACAAGGAGGATGGTAACTACTTCAATGGTGGTGGTATCGCAATCCTGTACAGCATTCTCGACGGTAACTCTGATGAGGGTAAGGCTCTTCAAGAGTATGCCAAGAATCGTTTCCGTCTGCAGTTCGCTTACGGTGGTGACATCCCCGTTTACACCAGTGGCGATCCCGCTACAGCTCTGCCCACAGAGGGTGGTAAGGCCAAGAGTGACGTTTATGGCGACGATCGCTACAAGAGCGAGAAGATTGAAGGACGTCGTTCATATCCTTGCATCAAGAAGTTCCTCGATGATCAGTATAATGCAAACTATCCTACTCACGACCTGAGCTATCGCGACATCATGGTGCTACGTCTGGGTGAGATGTACCTCATCAAGGCAGAGGCTGAGCTGGCTACTGGCGGCAATGCTCTCAACACCCTGAACGAGTTGCGTAAGGTTCGTGCCATCAGCGGCAAGGACAACAGTATCAGCGGTACAGTGGATATCGAGACTATCCTGCGTGAGCGTGCATTGGAGCTCTGCGGTGAGTACCAGCGCTGGTTCGATCTGAAGCGCACACACAAGCTGATCGACCACGTGAAGGCTTACAACGCACAGGCCAGCGGCAACATCGCTGTGAAGCACTACTATCGCCCCATTCCTCTGAACGAGCTCGAGGCTGTAACCAATCGTGCCGACATCAGCGTATCGCAGGATGCCAACGGCGTGCTGCAGTATACCTCAGCAGCTGACGGTATGTGGCAGAACCCTGGATATTAATAAAGTATCTATCACAAATACGAAAGAGAGTCGCATTTTATTGCGACTCTCTTTATTGTTGGTAGCATTAGGCTACTGAAGATACAAACATGAGAAATAAAAAGGAGGGAGATACTGTCTCACGACGGGGTCTCCCCCGAACTTATATAATAATACACGTATGATTGCCTCATGCATCCTTACATCGAGAATGCCTCGGCACATCTTTCCTTGAAGGCTGGTCTTCAGACTTTTCTCCACCCCCAAGCGCCTTCTCAAGCAATTGCTTAATGGCGCTGATGCTTAGGAGCCATAACGGAGTTCACTGCTGCGGGACAGTCGGAGGTTCTCACTCACATTCCCAATTAAGCACAGCTAAGTGCACCTTCACGGGTGACATATCACTATATCACGGCGGCAAAGGTACAAATAAGTTAGCACATTTCCAAATTTTAAATAAAGAAATTTGGAAATGTGCTATTGTACAGTCAAAGTCTTTAAAGGATTAGTAACGGATAGTACCGTCGTAGTTGAAGATGGACTTTGAAGTGGGAACTTCCTGATCATAGAACTGCACAGCCCTATCATTCATCTTAGGGTGTTGTTGGCGGAGCAATCGAAGGATTTCTGCCCCTGCCCAAATAACAGGGCCATAGCCATGGGCAGCCATCACATGGACCGGACGATAGGCATAGAAGGCTGCATCGAAGGCCATACCTGTACCTACGCATACATGCTCCACCTGGCCTTTCTCGTTAACTGAAGATTCAACAGCCTGCCAACCTAATAAAGCGATAGGACCAAAGGCCTTGGCATCAAGCCAGCCTTGATTAATAGCATGAGCCAGACAATAGGTGTAAATAGCAGTGGCAGAAGTTTCAAGGTAGGTATCTGGACGATCAAGCAACTGATGCCAGAAACCATCATGATGTTGCAGACGAGCAAGGCCTTCAGCATGAACCTTAAGTAGGCTAAGAATCTCAGCCCGCTGCGGATGAGAAGATGGCAGGACATCTAGCACCTCACACATCGTCAAGATAGCCCAACCATTGGCACGTGCCCAATGGAAAGAAGGATGAGGATCCATGTCCTCCACCCAGCCGTGACGGAACAACTTCTTTTCAGGAACCCACATACGACTGGCAAACTGGAGCACTTGGCGTGCAGCCTCATCATAGTATTTGTCATCTCCTGTGAGTCGACCCATATAAGCCACGGTAGGGATACCCATGAACATATCGTCGAGCCACACGGTATTCTTCTGCGGACGGAGACGGGCGAAGGTACCATCTGCCAAACGATACTCGCCGTGGAGAATATAGTCAGCATAATGGTTGATAAGTGGGTGAAGTTCCTGACGTCCAGCCTTGATCATAGAGCAGCAAATAGCGCCACAATCATCAAGCGCATGTGGATCGACCACCTTTCGGATATTCACATCGATATTTTTACTCTGAGCATAGACAGACTGAAAACGGGCATAGATATCGGCCAACAGCTGATGACGCTTAGTAACATATGATAGATAGGTCTCGTCACCTGTAACCTCATAAGCAGCAAGAACACCCGAATAGGTAACGCCCCACTCATAACTGGTTAATCGGAAACCACCTTGTTTCAACTGAGTATCGGCAGTCGCATTCTTCAACGCCACTTCCTTACCCGTATTTTTATCTACCAAAACAGCGGGGCTTTCGGCAGAGATATAACACAACACACGATCCATAACAGCCTTGACGCTATCGGCCGTTGGGATGCCATAGCCCAAGCGATAGGCGGGTTGCATAAGGTGCAAAGGGGTGTTGTTATCATTCACAGGCGTCTGTGCAGATACATTAAAAAGTGAAATTTGAATAGCGAACAGTATAAACAGATTCTTCTTCATAACGCTTATTTTAAGAATGAATTAACAGAATTATCTGGACCAAGATAGAAGCCGGGCTCAGGAGGCTGATTATATCCCACGTTCTGAGCAGCAACAGAGAGGCGATAAGGAATATCTTGCATCAGACAGTTTATACGATAATCAGTAGGAATAGTCGACACAAAGATACGCAATTCTCTACTATCAGGTGTACGAGCTATAACCTCCTCACGCCAGTCGCCAAGGATATCTGCAGATAAGCAAGGATTAGACTTCGTACCGTTATTGAACACTATACCTGGAAATTTAATCAGGTCAACAATAGCATGATTAGTCCAGTCGTACTTCGATACGGTCTCATGATCGAGCAACTCACGCAGCAGATCACCATCCCACCATATGCCAAAATTAACGGAAAGATGACGGCCATTTAAAACAAGATGTTGTTGATGTTGAGGATCATCTGGATCTTGAGCCGAATAGATAACTTCGCCCTTCATATTACGGATGCCATGACTATCACTACTCCACATTTCGAGGCCAAAATTGGTTGGATCGATGTCGGCAGCCATACAACGACCTACATCACTTTTAGAAGGTATCTGAAAGATAACCTTACCCGTAGCAGCATCGCGAAGTTCAGAACCATCCCGGCGATTCTCATGACAATCCCATACCTGCAAAGCTGTGGTTGAAGGATCAAAGGCCATAAGATGAAGGGCATCTCCATGCCCCATGCCTGTATTATACAGTCCCATACCATCGTGGTCGACAGCCATAGAGCCATAGGTAATCTCGTCGCATCCGTCACCGTCGACATCGGCCACACGGAGATTATGATTTCCCTGTCCCGCATAGGCACTCCACTCCGGCTGATTGGTATCGAACACCCAATGCTGACGTAGTTCTTTTCCATCCCAATCCCATGCTGCCAGGACAGTACGGGTATAATAGCCACGACAAAAGATGGCCGAGGCATGGTGTCCATCAAGATAGCCCACAGCAGCCAACATACGATCGGAGCGGTTTGCATAGTTATCGCCCCAGTCCATCAAGTTACCACGCTCAGGAATGTAAGGTTTAGTATCCATCGCCTCACCTGTAAGACCATTAAATACTGTGATATATTCCGGCCCCGAAAGTATACGACCTGTCATAGGACGCCCTTGACGGTTATACCTACCCCACTCTTTCTCTGGTGTTGGATTTTGGGCATCAGGTTGCGCACGATGACGATAATCAGCGAGACTGTCGCCTATCACACGTCCCTTGGCATCACGGGTACCATCAGCCGTACGTACAATGAATTCCGCACACCCGTCTCCATCCAAATCATACACAATAAAAGGTACATAATGAGCCCCACTACGGATATTGATTCCCATATCAATACGCCAGAGACGGGCACCATCGAGACGATAACAATCAAAGATAGTAGGGCCAGTGAAACCATCATGGGCATTATCATGGGCATTGGATGGATCCCACTTCAGGATGATTTCGTACACCCCGTCACCATCAACATCGGCCACAGAAGCATCGTTGGCAGAATAAGTAAAGGGCTGTCCGTCGGGTGTAATACCACCATCGGGTTTCTGTAAGGGAATAGGGATATAGCCATCGGGGGAATCACCTCGTAAAGTAAAAGAGCCAGAGCATGCCCCACCCCGTACCTCATAAGTGGCATCGGTGGATAAAGGATGTTCGTCAACAAAGAAAGTACCTCCCTTAACAAACGACTTATTATTGAGTTTGCATCCATTGCGAAACACATCGAAGGACTCACTCTTTTGATCTGTCATGAGTGTACGCCAGCTAACAACCACTTGCTGGCCATTACGAACAGCCACCACTCCACGATTAGGTTGTTCGACACTCATATTCGTTAAGTCATAGCAAGGCTGTGCCATCACGCTCGAAGCACTCAATAGCAGCAAGCCAAAATACATCATTTTCAGATTCATATCTTTATTCAGTAGTTTGATGGTGCAAATATACGCCAATTAAGTGACTATCACCCCCGAAATTTGACATTTCGCCCCTACTTTCTGGCAAATTGCTTGCAATTGTCATTAATTTAGTTTATCTTTGCCACCAGATAATGATTTACAAACGCAAACTAACCGAAGATGAAAGAGCTATATTTTGCAGACAAGAACCGTTACGACAACGGAATGGAGTACAAGCGTTGCGGACACTCGGGTATATTATTGCCTAAAGTTAGTCTTGGATTTTGGCATAACTTCGGAAGTGTGGATCCCTATGAGCGTAGTCGGGAGATTACCCACTATGCTTTCGATCACGGCATTACCCACTTCGACCTTGCCAACAACTACGGACCTGTGTACGGATCAGCTGAGGAAACTATGGGACGACTGATGGATGAAGATTTCCATCCATATCGTGATGAACTATTTATCTCGTCAAAAGCTGGCTATGACATGTGGCCTGGCCCCTATGGTAACTGGGGATCACGTAAATATCTGATGGCATCACTTGACCAGAGTCTGAAACGTATGAAGATAGACTACGTTGACTTGTTCTATAGTCATCGCTACGATCCAGAAACCCCATTAGAAGAGACCCTCCAAGCACTTGTTGATATTGTCCGGCAAGGTAAAGCTCTCTATGTTGGCATTTCAAACTGGCCGTTGGATCCACTTAAATTTGGTTATGAGTATTTGAAAGCTCACGATGTGCCCCTACTCATCTATCAGGGACGCTTGAATATGCTGGACCGCAAACCTCAGGAAACAGGAATCACTGATTTCTGTGTTGAAAAAGGTATAGGTTTTATTGCTTTCTCGCCACTGGCTCAGGGGCTGTTGACCGATCGTTATCTTAATGGCATTCCCAAGGATTCACGTATGTCAAAAGGAAAGTTCTTAAAAGAAGAAATGCTAACTCCTGAGTTGTTACAGAAACTACGTAACTATAACCAACAGGCAGAAAGTCGTGGCGAATCTTTGGCAGAAATGGCTTTAGCATGGATTCTGCACCAGAAAGGGGTTACATCTGTTCTCGTAGGCGCTAGCAGTACAACCCAGCTAGAGAAAAACCTACGCTGTATAAATGCAGCTCCATTTGAGTAGCTTTTTCATCGTTAGCATAAAGAACGAGGCATCTGAATGATTCAGATGCCTCGCATTATGTTAAGCCAATACATGCTTACTCTTTCTACTCTGCTTTAGGAGTTTCTGCCTTAGGAGCAGCTGCTTTTTTAGCGGCTGGCTTCTTTGCAGCAGGTTTAGCTGTTGCCTTGGGCTTCGCACCCTCAAGTTTTTCAAGACGTGCCTTAAGGCGAGTAATCTCCTTGTCCTTCATCTCAATCTCATCGCCCTGATTCTTGATGGTGGTGAGCAAACCTTCGAGCTCATCATTATCAATATCGAGTGGATAGAGGGCATTCACTCTGTTAATGAAATCACCAAGGATGTTCATATAGTTGGTGAAGGCATCAAACGGTCCACTATAGATACCGCGATCCAATCCTACATTAGAAGGTTTGGTGGTCATGAAACGGAAATTATTTGAAGCCTGTAGGTAATCCCAGTCCTGATTGATGCGAGGATCATTGGCTATACGCAAACGATCGGCTACACTGTAGAGTTTATTGAAAGCCTCATGCTGCATAGCGTTACCCAGCCAGCAACTTACGTCGCGCTCTTCATCAACCCAAGAAAGTGTATCAGGCACATCGAGCTGACTGACACTCTTACAAGCCTTACAGATCTCTGTAGGCGTAGAGAAGGTGATGCCTTTCTCCTTAGCACAAGCAGGAAGTGCATGGATAAAATCAAGGATGTTAGAGCTAAGCGGCTGAGCAATACCCAAAGCCGAGAGTTCCATGAAGATATTGATAATCTGCTCTTCTTCTGGCAGACGGGCTATGCGGTCAATATAGGCATCAGCAAACAGAGGATAGCCATCCCACTCTGAGTTATTGAAGCGCAAAGAAATATCATCAGAAAGTTCGATATCACGGAGCAACAACTTCAGGTTTGGTGCCTGATTGCAGTGGTATACATAGTGAGGCGACTTCCAACCGAGTACGTGCTTGGCACCCTCGGTCAACATACCCTTGAAGCCCATAGCAGCAATCTGGGCACCGATATCATCGCTATAGATAAGCGAGGAGTTACGGGCTACAGTAGGTTTCTTACCGAAGAGTTCCTCGATCTTGGCTGCTTGTTTCTTCACATCAAGGGCGAAAGTCTCAGGATTAGCCAATGAAGACAGACCATGACTATAGGGCTCAGCAAGGAACTCCACACATCCCGTCTCGTTCATCTCCTGCAACTTCTCAATTACTTGCGGTGCATGCATTTCCAACTGCTCGATACCAGTACCAGACAGAGAGAAAGCCACTTTGAAGTACTTACCATTCTCCGTGATCATGTCAAGAAGGGTATTCAGAGCAGGCATATAACTACGTTCGGCAATATCAGTAATGCTACGCTCGTTCTCATAGTCATCGTAATAATAATGATCGGTACCGATATCGAAGAAACGGTAACGCTTCAGATGAATAATCTGATGTATTTCGAAATATAAACAAATTGTTTTCATAATTGTTTAATGTTTATTGTTTTACGTTTAATGTTATTCTTCCCATCCGAGGGTACGGCGATAAAGTGTGCGGATCCAACGACCAACTTTCTCCCATGTAATCTGATCAACCTCGCGTTTGCCCTCCTCCTTGAGATACTGGAAGAGCGACTCGTTATGGCAGATAGAATAGATGGCATCGGCCAAAGCGTGGATATCCCAATAGTCAACTTTGATACAGTTGTCGAGAATCTCAGCACAGCCCGACTGCTTCGAAATAATTGAAGGCGTTCCGCACTGCATAGCCTCCAGCGGGGAGATACCAAACGGCTCCGAAACGGAAGGCATGACGTATACATCAGAATCTTTCAGGCACTCATAGACTTGCTTACCACGCATGAAGCCCGGGAAGTGGAAACGATCAGCAATACCACGCTCGGCAGCGAGCTGAATCATGGCATCCATCATATCACCAGAGCCAGCCATGCAAAAACGGACATTGCGAGTACGGTGGAGAACCATCGTAGCTGCCTCGACAAAATATTCAGGTCCCTTCTGCATCGTAATACGTCCAAGGAAGGTTACAACCTTTTCCTTGCCGGTATGGTCAGGACGAGGGATGTCCTGGTACTCCTGAGGAAGTGGATATACTGCATTATGAACTGTATAGCACTTGCGTGGATCCTGATGGTACTGGTGAATCACCGTCTGACGGGTGAGCTCAGACACACACATGATGCAGTCAGCCCAATCCATACCATTCTTCTCGATAGAATAAACCGTTGGATTTACCTTACCACGAGAGCGGTCAAAGTCGGTAGCATGTACATGTATACACAGTGGTTTACCACTTACCTGCTTGGCATGGATACCAGCTGGGAATGTAAGCCAGTCATGAGCATGAATAATATCAAACTCCTCGGTACGGGCCACCTGACCAGCAATGATGGAGTAGTTATTGATCTCCTCGTGCAGGTTGCCAGGATAACCTCCTGCAAACTCCATAGCACCGAGATCGTTCACATTCATATAGTTAAAGTCGGCATAGATATGCTCGCGCAACTTGAAATAATAGTCGGGATCCATGATATTGCCCACGCGCTGCTTCACATAGTCGTAATCGACATCACGATAAGCAATAGGCACAGCATTCATGGCTACGATACGGCAAGCATGCTGACTCTCATCACCAAATGGATGAGGCAGGCAGAGCACAGTCTCTATATCGCCCTGAGCCTTCAGACCCTCAGAGATACCATAATTAGCAGTAGCGAGTCCACCAAATACATGAGGAGGATACTCCCATCCAAACATTAATACTTTCATAGTGGTTCCTCCTTATTTTTGATATGAATACTTATCCATCAGCTTGAGCGTACGGAGAATCTCCGCTACATTCATGGCAAACGACATGGCACCACGTCCATGGAATGGTGGGTTACCGTCGAACAGCTCAGAAATTGTACCGATGGCGTGATAGTCCATTTCATCCTCATAGCCCACCAGCTGACGCTCAATGAACGAGAGGCGTGAACGCTTATAGAGTTTCAGACAAGCCTCCATGTAGAAGCCACCCAGCCAAGGCCAGGCTGTTCCCTGATGGTAAGCATAGTCGCGCTGAGTCTGCGGACCCACGTATATGGGGTTATAACCACCACTCTTCGGCGAGAGTGAACGGAGTCCCTTAGGTGTCAGCAATTCACGAGTACATATATCAACCACGCTCTTCATCTGCTGCTGGTTCAGCGGTGAGTAGTCAAGGGCTACAGCGAAGATCATGTTCGGACGAACACTCCAATCCATCATATTGCCATCAACATAGTCGAGCAGATAGCCATATTCGTTGACAAAGGTGTCTACGAACGAATTCTTTGCCAGTTCGGCACGTTTCTCAAGATCAGCAGCACCTTTGGCATCTCCCTTTTCAGCTGCCATCGAAGCACAGAACTTCAATGCATTATACCAAAGGGCATTGAACTCAACAATGTAGCCTGAGCGAGGTACTACGGGTTTGCCATTAGCAGTAGAGTTCATCCAGGTCACTGCACGATCGCGGCCATTGGAGTAAAGCAAACCATTATCGTCAAGACGGAGGTTAGGATGTCCACCTTTTATGATATAAGTGACGATATCCTGCAAAAGTTTGCCGTACATCTTGAAGCCCTCGTCGCGACCTACTTCCTTCGTATACTGCTGAATGGCCCAAACGGCCCACAAGGGAACATCGGGCTGTTCTATCTCGTAGATCTTTCCGCTGATGGGTTTATCAGCCATAAACTCACGAAGGGCTTTCTCGGCGGTTCTCATCACCAACTCAAAATAGTCGCGCTCGCCAATGGCCAGCGTCAGTCCCGGCAACGCAATAAACGTGTCGCGGGCACGGGCCTTAAACCAAGGATAACCTGCCAGCAGATAACGCTCGTCTTTCTTGTCGATCTTCTCCATCGTGCCACTGCGGCGATCGCGGAAATGGAACTGGTGGGCTGCTGTTACCAGACAATGATAGAAATTATCACGAGGTACACGCTCATCCACTTCCTCATCAAAGAGTTTTTTCAATGTAGAAGTCTTAATCTGTGAGGTAGAACCCGAGAAGATGATACTCTCGCCCTTTTTGATTGGCATCTCGAAATAACCAGGTACGTAGAGATCCTCGTTCGAAGCATAGCCACGCTCTTGTTCCTTGGGATACTCCACGCCACGATACCAGTCGGGTTGGAAGACAAACTCATTCTTCTTTGAGAACTGCATGTAAAGGTCAGGATAACCGGCATACATACAGGTCTTGATACCATTATCCACCTGACTATACTCACGACTGGCAGTACCATTCTCATGGGTAAACTGACGTACGGAGCGGAAAGCCAAGAATGGGCGGAAACGCAGGGTTGTGGCAGAATGGGCATCTTCCAACGTATAACGAATCAGAATACGATCCTCATAGTGCTGGAATATTACCTCCTTCTTTAAGATTACACCTCCCACACGGTACGTCGTCGTAGGTACCTTTGTGGCATCAAACTCACGGATGTACTTGTGTCCGTTTGGACTAAAATTGTTGCCCTGATACTTGTGCAGGCCCAGGTTGAATTCGGCTCCATGCTGAATGACTGTACAGTCGAGCGATGACAAGAGCACATGGTTATCATCATCAAGCTCAGGTACAGGCACCACCAACAATCCATGGTACTTACGCGTATTGCAATCCACCAGCGTAGAACTGCTGTAGGCACCAGATCGATTGGTTCGGAGGAATTCACGACGAAGACTTTCCTGCAGGTTAGTCATCACGGCTTTTTCTAATCGTAAATAGCTCATAGTTCCTGAAGAGGTATTTTAATTATTGTGATACATTAGTATTTATTCTCCAAAAGTAGGCATTTTTTCCTAAAGTGCAAAGGATTTCCTTACATTTAACAATTATTTAAGTAAATGCCGGCAAGTTTTTTACACTTACCGGCATTTTTTATGCTGGAATAAGGAAATTTATCACTTCAAGTTCAACTCCTATACTGAATGGTCCCACTGGGGTTTTCATTAGTCGACCATCGATGCCCACCATAGCATGTTTGGCATAATCCACCAAGACTTCCTTGGTACGATATGGATGAACACTACGGTGATTCAGGAAGCGACCTGTTACCAATAGCCAAAGACCTTCGATAAGCTGTACTACCTCTGGATGATAAACCACGCTGACATCAATCATACCATTGTAAGGTACAGCATTAGGTGTCTGTCCATAGCCAGGGCCAGAGCCAATACATACGGTCATCACTTTACGATCAATCACATCGCTATTAATTCGCAATTTCATCTTATACTCCATGCGGTGAAAGAGCATAACGAAAAGTGACGAAATGAAGGATAATGTACGGGATCCGAAGAGTCGGCGCGTCTGGCGACGGAGGTTCATAATATCGGCAGTCATACCGATATTAATACAGTTCAGGAAATAACGATGACAGCGTTCACCTTTGGCATTAGAATAGCGGATACATCCTAAATCTACCTTACGAACACGATGTTGGATGAGCCAGTCAATGGTCTGTTCCACCTTATCCTCATCAAACTCCCAGAAACGGGCAAAATCATTCATCACGCCGTTGGGAATCACACCAAGGGCAATACTCTCCCTAACATCCTTTTCTTCCATCATCAGCGTGTTAACAGCATCGTTCAATGCAGAATCCCCACCCACGATGATAATTGTCTTATAACCATTGGAGATCATCATTTTCATCAGGCGTTCCACACTGTCGGATGTCTCGCTCTGCACAAAGTCATAATTAACCTGACGCTCATCGAGCACCTTCTGTATTTTCTCCCAACGCTTACGTTTGTTGGTTATTCCGGCTTTCGGACAATATACAATGCCCCATTTTTCTGTTTCTACTGCCATAATTCTTTAATCCTTTCTATCTTTTCCTCCATGGGGAGTGATGCGTTGATCCAATTGATTTTAAAACCTCTGCGCTCCATACCACGAAACCACGTCATCTGCCGTTTGGCAAACTGATGGATGGCAATCTCTAAACGTGAGAACATCTCGTCGTACGAAAGATGACCTACTAAGAACTCCGTCAGGAATTTATATTCCAGTCCGTAGTAGATCAGGTCTTCAGCAGGGATGCCCTCATTGAGCAGGGCCCTCACCTCTTCCACCATACCATTATCCAGTCGTGCCTTCAACCGGCGGGTTATCTTTTCCCTACGCAACTCACGATCGATATCGATACCGATGATGAGACTATCAACAGGAGGCAATTCTCTCAACGGTGTGGGATGTGCGATATTATAGGTCTCTATCTCAATAGCACGAATGGCTCGCTGACACGAATCCACGTCGGTCTTGTTATGCATATTCGAACCGTTCTGTGCCTTCAGCTTCACTAGCATCTCTGTGAGTTCCTCGAGAGATTTTCCCTCAAGACTATCGCGTAACTCCTGATTCTGGGGTACGGGCGACAGCTTATAACCCTTCAAGACCGCCTCGATGTAAAGTCCAGTTCCACCACAAAGGATGGGTACTGCTCCCCTACCCTGTATATCGAGATATGCATCGTAGAAGTCCTGCTGATACTCAAAGAGGTTGTACTTCGTCCCCGGCTCGCAGATGTCTATCAGATGATAGGGCACCTCACCATAATCCTCAAGATCCTTGCCTGTGCCGATATCCATCCTACGATACACCTGACGAGAATCAGCCGAGATAATCTCGCCACCTATCTCTGCCGCCAGCCGTGCTGCTACGGGAGTTTTCCCCGAAGCCGTCGGACCAAGTATCGTAATCATCTTTTGCATATCGTTTGCAAAGTTAAATAAAAAATGCCATTCGACAAAATCGGACGGCATTTTTTTGCTGATTCTATTAGAACTCCCGGTTCATCAGGAAATGGAACGCGTTTCTCAACTCACCCCCCACCCTGTGGGCAAACGGCGGCTCCATGGTGCGCGAACTGGTATTGATCTCATAGACCACACCTTCCTCACTCTCACCGTTCTTATCGAAGTAAAGACGCGTTTCTCTACCGTCGTTCTTCTCATAATAGAACATCAGATTGCCTTCTTTATCATACAGGAACTCCTGATAGTACTTATACCCAGGGGTATTGTAGTTGTTCACGATGAAATAGGGCTCATAGAAATAGCGACCCAGGTTGGTATCCTCCTCGCAGGAGAAATAATACTGGGTGGTAACCTTTCCGACTCCCTCGCCTAATGTATAACTGCTGTTTACCTCTGTCCTATTGGCGGGTTTCCCTGCCTTTGCCAGTTGATCGGCGGTAGCCACATTTTTCTTTGCCTCAGCATACGCCTTACGAATCTCTGCCACCCTGGCCTTTGCCTCGGGTGAGTTCTGTGCCTGCAGCGAGATACTACCCAGCAGACACATCATAGCAAATAAAACTTTTCTTATCATTTTTCCTTCACCTTATATTCTTTAAAGAAAGCAGTTATCTCCTTGCCCTCAGGCACCTGATTCAGATAAGTCTGACCCTCTCCAACGGTGATTTCCTTCTCGTTCAGATAGGCCTCGCTAATCTCGCCATACACCTCCAGCACACTGAGTTTCCAAAGCTGCTTGCCTTCGCCATTGAAAGCGTAAATATCCTGCAGTGTGGCAGGACCACCAGCATGACCAGCAAACTTCAGATAATAGGTACCATCCTTCTCGGCTTTCGAGGGCACATGACGAGGATCCTCCACTGCCACCAGCTTGATCTTACCATCATCCTTACGAATGAAGAAAGCACCATTCTTATCGTCCTTGTCGCGAAGCCATATCCACTCGTTATGATAGTCGATATAGCAGTGGGCCCACTTCACCAGTTCTACGTGTTCATCACTCGTCCTGTTGGCCTCAAAGATATTCTCCATCATGGCGAGATCGCTCTTCCATACAGGCATCTCCTCGTCTACCATCGAATGGAAAAACTCATACTCATGTTCTATCATCTTACCGTCTCTCAGGTATATCATACCCACGCCGAAACTTTCTGGTGCACCATGGGTATAGCAGAGTTCCAAACCCTTCGGACCCTCGAAGGCAGCAGCTAAATCGTTGGGGATATAGCCATCGGCCTCAGCATTCCAAGCGCAACCATACTGCTCATCGTAATAGCCCAGTTGCTCCATCTTATACACCTTACCGCTGTCTAACAGCACCTCGAGGGCGAGGGCATACTTGCGGTCAGGATCATGCTTGTCCTTGGGGGCATTCTTATACTCACCCTCGAACTCCACAGCACCCATCGTATAACGATCGCCAATAATGCAACTCTTCATCGTGCTCTTCACCTTCATGCCATACTCCTTCTCCAACTGCTTCACCACCTCAGCAGGAAGTTTGGGGTAAGTATAGTCACTCTTCTGGCACGACTTCACATCAAGCATCTTTCTCGAGTTCAGATAGCTGTCAGTACAGATCACAACACCCCACCCCAAGTCGCTTCTCTTCTCTTTCGGATTCACAAAGTCGAAGCGGGCACAGAGCGCAGGAATCTCAGGACGGGCGTGTATCTCGCCTGTACTGGGTTCCTCTCCATCAGGATCCTTCAGCACTTCATCGATGAATTTGATCTTAGTGATTTTATTCTCCAAAAGCATATTGGTATACTGGGCGGCATTACGTCGGAACATCTCTTGCAGTTCCCAGCGCTTATGCCAGGGTTCAAACCCCTCGAGTGTGCCACACTCCTCCTCATACTTTTTCTGATCAGGCTCCTTCAGATTGGTAAAATAGAGCATCTGCATATACTCTCCGTCGTTACCAATGAGGAACATGGGCAACGGGGTGGTATCGTTCTCTTCGATAATACTGTCGATGATGGCTTCGAGCGAATCCTTGGCATCAGCACCATCCGTCTGACCCTTGTTCTTACATCCCATCATCACTGCCATCACGCAGACGGCAAAAACCATTAGTTTTTTCATCATATTGACATCATTTAGTTTTTTATTCCTTGACGTATGGGAAACGATGTTTATCAGGCATCGCCTCCTCTGCTTTTATCAGCTCCACATTCAACTGCTCAATAAAAGAGAGTTTAATATCGTCATTCGACTGAGCAGGTTTGTACCAGGCCTGCTTACTGAAGTAATCTTGAAGATCCTTCGATTGAAAGCGGTAGCCATGACTCGCCAGAATCTCGTTACGCATAATTCGCAGTGTGGGTTTACTCATATAGCGGAACCTTCTGTCGTTCAACAGTACCGTACTGGTATAGCCAAACCTACGCATCATCCTATTTGCCTTGCGGAATTCCAAAACATTGCCGTCACGATTCCACCAGTTTGATTCCTCGTCGAACGACAGCCCATAGAGCCTGATACCATCTAGTGTCTGCACCACCTCCCAAGTTCCTTCCAGTCTGTTAGTACTGCCCACAATAGGAGAAATGCTGATATACCCCAACACCATACCATTGAAGGTCTGTACCTCATACGAGGCCAACTCCAGGTTCACACTCACCTGACTCCAGTTGAAGCCTATCTTCAGCTCTTCCTCAGGATCACCAACGATCTCGTATTCGTACATCAACTGATTCTTAAACTTCGCTATGCTGACTTCCTGTGCATCATTTGCCTCGTTCGACATGACCGACAGCAATAAGTTCTTATCGTTGTAAAAGCAGAGTACATCCCATCCATCTTTCTTCTGATGACGAACGGTGGCAATATCACTATACACATTCACGTAGTCGTTCTCACCGTTGGCAACGGTGTATACGTCTTTCTTGCCAGCCACAGGCACTAGCACAAATTCATGTTCCTCGCCTTCAGCCATTGCATTCATCAGCACCTTACCGCCAGCCATATTCTTGGCTGTATAACAAAGCGTACCATTATACCAGTATCCGCCCTCCCAAATCTGTGCCTTTATCACTGCTGTCATCATGATCATCAGCAGCGTCATCAACGTTTTCTTCATCTGTTTATTCTGCGTAGTTTTGCAAACTTAATTCCTCTGCTTTCGCCTTAATCGCGTCGCGAACATACTTCTCCAGATAGGCTTTCTCACCGTCCTTTCCATCAGGCGACAGAAAATCATCCACAAACCAGTTCTCACGCTCATAATGCAGTCCCAGAGATATGATATAATCATTGCCAAAATTCTTGGCATCGATTGTCACCACAGCTGTAGAATCTGTTGTCAGTTTGATTCTTCCCACCTCACAGGTAAAGTCATTATCATCCTGCGAGTTTGTCCAATGGTCGTAGTCCAATACGATATCATCATCGCCAGCCAACTCGAGAGCTTGCTCCAGAAGTTTCTTATAATTTTCCGAGCAGTACAGACTGTCCAGATTGAGACGTTTCATCACTCTCGCACCTGTCTCGTCGTACTTGGGATTCTTGTAACAGCTGTAGATAGCCTCCACACGCTGACGGATAAAGCTCTCCGTATGCTGGATGTCAGAATCACGTTCGCTGATGGTTACGCTGTCGATACCGATACCATGACCACCATCCTGTGGTGCTTTCTTACCTCCACAGGCTGTCAGCAACATTCCTACTACTGCTACTAATACTAACTTCTTCATGATTGTCATTTACTGTTTAACCTTCATATAAACGCCGTCGAAGGCCACACCCGCACCAAAGCAGCCAAGTGTGCTGTAGTCGGAGGTGGTTTTCAGCACCACGAACTTCTTGAAGAAATGGGCACTGAAGCAATAGCCGCACTCGTTCACATTATTGTACACGAACCAGTCGTAAGTATAGTCACCCAATACTGCCGGACGGTCCGGGTCACTCTTGCCTTCAGCAATGTTGTTGGGTACGTTACAAACCTCGAAGTGCAGTTTGTGCTTACCTGCCCCACGAAACTTCACGTGTCCACCCATCATCGACTTGCATGCCTCATTCCAGATGGAATAGCTATATTCCCTTCCGATGTTCTGCGGATCCTCATAGTCGAAATACTTGGGTACATCCACCATCTCCTCGTTTGCTTCGAAATTCTTCATGGGGAACTCCTTACCTGTCTTGGGATTGGTCCAGGTGCCTTCCGAAATGCGGGCCTCGAGCCCTTCGCCTTCAATCTTAAACGACAGGATGCCCGTAATCACACCATCGTCCTGATACTCCTTCAACACATACCACCCGTTTTCATATATCTCACCCACCACTAAGATGGGAGCCGGGTGCTTGGCATTGGGGTAATAGATCTCGCCTGAAGCTATTTCGTCGTGATTCACGGCAAACTTCAGTTTCATGGGAATCTTGTCGCCAAGTGTTCCCTCGAAGCTCCACTCTTCCAGCACATCGGCCTGAGCCGAAACTGCCAGCATCAGGAGCATCAGCAGTGATATCAGCTTTCTCATTTGCTTTCAGGTATGAATTTGCTTCCGTTCCACGTCATACGCTTCTCCTTCCTATTTACTGAGGTGTAGAAGGTGCATACGATGGTCTTCCCCTGTCGGGGCAGTGCATACAGCGTTGAATGCGACATCTCTGGGGCATCTATCTCAAAGCCCAGATCCTGACCGTAGGCCACCTTCATCTTATGGGTGGCATTGTCGTATATGTAGAACGTAATGCCTGTAAACTGTCCGGCGACGGGTCTGCCGTTCTCGAAGAAGTTGTTCGATACAGCCACCAGCTTATGCTTCTTGTCGGCATAGTTCCAGTAGCAGCACTCTATGGCCAGACGACCATCTTCGCCATCATCCTCCGTGAATCCTACGTAGCCATTCTGCACATCTACGATGAGATCGCAACCTGGCATCAGTTTCATGCCGTTTCGATACAGTTTCCAGCAGTCTTTCATCGAGCCCCAGCCTTCGCCCATCTCATTCTGTGAGAGCAGGGCAGTTGTAAAGTCCTTCACGTTAGGTGCTGTACCCTTATAGTTCACCACGATCTCTCCCTGTTCGTCGTCCCATGATAAGGGTTCCGACTTCTGGTACACAGGCTTCATGCCGTCCCAGGTAAACGTGTGCTTTCGGGGTTCTTCAGTACCCCAAACGCATACTTCCACGTTCTTTCCCACCTTGGGCAGATTGCAGTATACCTGTGCGTAGGGGTCCTTCCTGTCAACCCATCGGTAGCCTTTCAGAATCTCCGGCTCCGGGGTGAGACGTTTCTTCTGGGCATCGTAGTCGTAGAAACACACGAAGTCGATGTAGGGATCGGTGGGTTGACCCAGACGTACTGCCAGCAGCTTGTGTCCGTTCGAACGGTTCCACACGCAGGCTTCCATATATTCGCCATCGGTGCCGGCATCGTTCACACTTACATAACCGCTCTTAGCATCAATGGTAACGGTGAGGTCTGTTTCCTCATCAAGCACCACCTTCGAGAGTCCTTTTTCCATAGCGTCTCTCACCTCTCCCACCATCCATGTGGGCCAGGTCTTGTCGAAGCTTTCGAGCATGATGCCCAGACTGCCGTTTATCACATTGTCGATGGGTTTGGTCTTCCAACCTTCCTCGATCACGGTGAGCGGACAACTCTCAAACTGCCTGCCCTGGGCCAGTCCTTTCAGACTGACCATCAGGACAACTATCAAAACGATGAGTTTTTTCATACCTTATTTATTATTTAGGACCGATATCGCGTCCCTCGATACTATTGTCGAGCGGGTTCTCATAGAACTTACAACCCTTCTTCTCTGCGTTATCTATAGTTCCCAGATTCTCCGAGGGGTGATAAATCTTACAGTTGTTCATGTAGAACGTCTGCTCCAGACGGAACAACGGTGCATCACCCCAGTTGGCGAAGAAGCGGCAGTCGTTGAACGTCAATCCCATATTCTCCCAACCCTCAATGAGTGTGTACTCACGATTATTGAAGAAGTCGCAGCGGGTAAACGTTACTGCCATCGTGCTTCTCAGTTCCATAATACCGTATGTACAGTCGTGTATGTTCGAATTCATCAGCGTAAAGTCCGATGTCTCCATCAGCTCCACACCATAGGTACCACAACCATACAGGTCACAGTCCTTCACGAATATCATGCGGCCGCCCTTCACACCTATCACACCACCTGAGCAGGTACCGCCCTCGGTATGACCCATGGTCAGATTTTGCACCTCAATGTTCTCGCAATTAATAAAATATAAGGTGTACGAGTAGCGGGGATCCACTTCTATACTTGCGTTCTGCTCACCCTTAATAATGAGGTTCTTCATGTTCAGCAGTGCCAACTGACGTCCATCGGTCTCACTCTCGCTGACTACAAGGGGCTCCTTGCTGATAATATCTGTGGCGATACTTGCCCAGCGACGTCCTTGTCTATTCTTAAATAGATCCTCTCTTTCCAGAACACGCGACAGGTTTAAATGTACACCAGCGGCAATAACCACCGTACGGTTACTACCCAGCGCAGCCAGGAATTCACTCTCATTGGTAACCACGTAGAAAGCCTCACCATCCACCTCGTCAGGTCCACGACCATCATCGTCCAGACCTCCGGGGAAATGACCTTCGCCAATCGCCAGTTCCTTCAAGTCCTTGTTGTACGTGCTGCTGCTCATGTCCATATAGCCACGCTCACTGTCGGGCACAGTCTCCTCACTCTTGATGAGCTGTATGTTCAGCTGCTCTATCACATGAAGCTTAATGGCATTATTGTCTTTACTGGGCTTGTACCAAGGCTGTTTGCCAAAGTACTCCTGCAGGTCCTTCGACTGGAACTTCCATCCGTGACGGGCCAGCACCTCATTACGCATCAGTCTCAGCTCGTCCTTCGAGAAACGGCCCAAATACGTGGTGTTCATCAGCCAGTTCGACAGCAGTTCGCCTACGGGTTCCTGCTCCACTTCACGCTCAAAGTTAATATGATGCTTCAGATCATCAGGTGTCAGCGTCATCTGCCACACGGCGTCGCCCTTCGGATTACGGATGGCGAGGAAGTACATACCGTCCTGACGAACATACTGCACTCTCCAACCCACCTTGGCTCTCAGGGCCATCGCCTGCTCCTCGGTGCCAGCCAACAGGTACTCGCCCTGCTTGCCTTCCACCTTGTTCAACTCGAACTTAAAGCCGCCTTCGTTTTCGCTGATACCAGTCATCGTTACCTTGTTGCCAACGACCTTAGCGGTATACAGCACGGAGCCGTCCCACCATCTCGAGTTGTTCTGGATGGTCTGCGCCTGTACGCCACAAAGGGCGCACAGGCACATCACCATGGTTAATAATATTCTAATCATTCTCTCTAAATTCTAAAATCTTAATTTTGATCTTCTACAGGTGCGGGAGCAGCTGCTGTCTTCGGCTGCTTAGCCTTGGCTGCCAGCTCCTTCAGCTTGTCCTTACCCTTGAAGGCGAATACCCATACCAGGAATCCAGCCAGTACCAGCAGACTGATGCCCAGCAACGGACGATAGAACAGCCATGCGATAGCAATGACGATGAGCGACCAAACCACACCGAGAACAGTGCAAACCACACCGATACCCCATCCGAAGATGCCTGCGATGAAGGGAACCACCTTGAGAATAGTCTCGATGAAGCCGAAGATACCCTTCAAACCACCAATGACCATCAGGATACCTACGATACGCAGAGCCCAGAGCAGCATGTTGTTAGCCTCTTTCTCAGCCTCGATAATCTCGTCGCCACTCTTCTTACCCATTACGAGAGTCTGGAAGCGCTTGCCATTCTTAGCCTTGAAGGGCTTGAAACTGTCACCGTCAACCACAGCCATTACGGTCACCTTGGCAGGAACCACCTTCTCAAAGGTTACACGTACATCACCTACCTCAGGAGCACCAGGCACACGTCCGAAGTACAGCACGTTGCTGGCCTGATGAACGTAAGCCAGATCCTGCTTGTTGTTGGCAGCCTCCATCGACTTGTTGATTGAGTCGTTCACAGCCTGCAGTGAATCGAGCACAGCCTTAGCCGAGTCAGAGAGCAGAGCACGTACTGAGTCAGGGATGGCAGGAGTCTGCACGGGCTGCTGAGTAGTAGGTTGCTGCTGAACACTCTTCTGCACGCCATAGAAACGCTCGTATGCAGCCTGAGTACTCTTGTCGAACTGCTTCAGCATATCGTCGGCAATAGCCAGTTCCATAGCCTCACGTGAAGAGATGCTGTGAATCAGGCTCTCGTTCAGCTTATAGGCACCGAAACTTACGTTCTCGGCATACTGCTGAGCATCCTCATAAGTAGTCAGCACTGTGTTCTTGTTCTGATAGGCAGGATCATGGAACTGGCTCGACTGTATGGGGCTCGATACCCACTGCTTCGAGTAAGTATAGGTAGTAACGGTCTCCTCTGCGCCACCCAGTTTGTCCTTCTTTTCGGTCTTGGTGTGCTCTACCCACTGGTAGTACTCCACCGAGCGACGGATAGAGATAGCCTTCGCGCCAATGCCGAAATCGGCATCTATGAGTGAATCCTCTGTGGTAGCCATAGCCGTACCACAAATCAGTTCACCTTCCAGTGAGGCATCCTTCTTGTTGGGATTCTCCATCTCTACGTAAGCACTGCCTGCCTCGTCGAGCATCTTCTCCGTCTTAACGGCACGACCTTCGTTCCACCACAGCAGCGCTGTACCCAGCACGAACATCAGGATTCCACTACCAATCGCCTTAAACGAATTTCCTACTCGGGTACCATAACCCGTTCTTGTTACTTCTTGATAAGCCATAATTTTAATGTATTTAAGTTAATAATTGCATCAATTTGGTTTTCGGGTGCAAATATAATAAATTGTTCATAAAACACCAAATTTCTCATCATATTTTGCACCTTTATGTTGAATTTTCAGTCAATAACTTTCGGATGCGCTCGTCTATCATGGCCTCGAGGTTGGGGTGCATCTCTACCAACCGCTCATCGACCACCCGTCTGACGAGACTTTCCTGGTCCATCAGAAAACCCAGATAATCCGTTGCCAGTTTCCGGGCTTGTTTCTGTCGCTCTGTTTTATTCACGGTGCAAAGGTACGAAGAATATTATTTCCCATCGTGAACATTTTCTTCCAAAATAGCATGTTTTACCCTGCAAAATCTTCCAAAATGCAAATTGTTAGTCGTTTTTACACAAAAATCGCCTCTCTCGAGAATAACTAATGAATATTTTTTGTATATTCGCAGCAGAAATCATTCATTTACTAAAAACCCCAGAAAATATGAAAGTAGGAATTCCCAAGGAGATTAAGAACAATGAGAACCGCGTAGGTATGACCCCAGCGGGCGTAGCAGAACTCACCCGTCGTGGCCATGAGGTCAGTGTGCAACATACGGCTGGAGAAGGCAGTGGTTTCAGCGACGATGAGTATATCAAAGCTGGAGCCCGCATTCTACCTACTATCGGAGCCGTATATCGCGAATGCGACATGATTGTAAAGGTAAAAGAGCCCATCGAGCCTGAGTACGAACTCGTACGCCCAGGGCAACTACTTTTCACCTACTTCCATTTCGCGTGCGAGAAGGAATTGACCGATGCCATGCTTAAAAGCGGGGCGGTATGTCTGGCTTACGAAACCGTACAACTGCCCAACGGCTCACTGCCTCTGCTGCAGCCCATGAGCGAGGTGGCAGGCCGTATGGCTACCCTTAATGGTGCTTACTATCTGCAAAAGACCAAGGGTGGTAAGGGCAAACTTATCAGCGGTGTACCAGGTGTCAGCCCAGCCAAGGTGCTTGTACTAGGCGGTGGTGTTGTAGGCGAAGCTGCAGCCATGATGGCGGCAGGTCTTGGTGCCGATGTCACTATTGCCGACATCTCACTGCCTCGTTTGCGCCAGCTTGATATTGAGACACCAGCCAATGTACACACACTCTACTCCTCAGAGCATAACATCCGTCAGATGCTGCCAACAGTGGATATCATAGTAGGAAGTGTGCTCGTACCAGGCGACAAGACACCACATCTGATTACACGCGACATGCTCAAACTCATGGAACCAGGCACAGTGCTTGTCGATGTTGCCATCGACCAGGGCGGCTGTTTCGAAACCTCTCGACCCACTACCCACAGCGATCCTGTTTACATCGAGGAAGGTATTGTGCACTATTGTGTGGCTAATATCCCTGGTGCCGTGCCCAACACCTCTACCCTCGCCCTTACCAATGCCACACTGCGTTACGCCATTGCTCTCGCCGATAAGGGCTGGCGCCAGGCTTGCAAAGACGATTCTGCCCTCGCCAAGGGCCTTAACATCGTCGAAGGCAAGGTGGTTTATAAAGCTGTTGCCGATGTATTCAACCTACCTTGCGGAAGCATCTAAAAACGAAATATCCCTCGCCGATCAGCGAGGGATATTTCTTATTTCACTACTTTTTTCTTTCCATTATCTATTACGATGCCTCTTGTTTCTTCATCAGCAGGCGTTCCGTCCAATTTAAAGATTTTTGCCCTGGTGCCATCATTCTGCGCCACGGCTCGCGTGCTGGCAATACCTGTCAACAACTCGTCATACTGGGCAATACGCTCCCCCAATCGCGCTGTCAGGTCATCCAACAGATACAACCCGTCCTCATTCGCCGTCAGTCCCTCTATGGGTACACTAAACACTGTTGGTGTATTCTCGAGCGACAATAGCTGCAGATGACGCAACTGATCCAGGCTTTGGTAGCACAGGTTCACTGCCGCATACATCTTCCCGTCAGTGCCGACCCACTTCTCAATCACCAGCTTGCTGCCGATGGGTGTCTTCTTTTCTATAGTCTCAGGCAGCGAGTAGTCGTTGGCGCCAATAGCAGCCAACACACTACCAATGTTCGAGTCGTGTCCGCATAGGAACGCAAACTTCCTGCCCTCCGTTTTCAACTCTGCCAGTATCTCCTGCATCATCGGATGAGCCACATTCACTGCCACCAGCGGCGCCGTAAACAGCACGTCGCCATACCAGTCCTTCACCTCCGAAATTTTCTCCCAGTCCGCCAATTTCAGCTGGTGTCCGAAGTCAGCCTTTGCATCGTCCTGCTCCTCATAATACTGTAATATCAGTGCATCAGCCGCTGAGCAGCCTAACTTCAGACCGCCCTTCATACCCGGTTCCTTGTTGACCTCCAACGTTACCACCACGTCGTCCGTCTTAAAAGCACATGAGTCGCCCTGCTGACAAGCCACGCTCTGACTCATATCGAGCACCTGCGCCAGCAATTCGAAGTTCGCACTCATCTTCTGCCCAATGCCTTCCGTCGAGCCTCCGCCGAACATATCGGCTATCTGCTTCAATGCACGCTCGCGGTAGTCATCGTTAATGGTTGTTATCTGGGGTGTGAATACAGGATCCATCGTCCCCACATCATAGTGATGTTCTATCTCAATATTAGCCACAGGCAGCATACCACTACTGAAATACTGGGCCGTAGCTATCGTACGCTGCATCGAGTTGGCATAGAAACGCATCGTGCCTGAGTCGGGTATTTCATTCTCCTTCATCAATCCCTCGCTCACCAGCCACTTACGGAAATACTGCCCCATCATCGTCTCGAGCACACCGCCACGCAGCGACAGCTCACTCGGAGCCGACGACCACACGAACCACTGATGAGGCGTAATGCGTCCCAGAGCCGACTCTGGTCCCGATAGTGGTGATCGGATGTTATGGCGACTCAACACTACCACCTCATCGAGCTTATACTTACTGTGAAAGTCCTCACCTCGCTGCATCTGGGCGTTCATCACCATCGCCCAGCCTAGCATTGCCAAAATCAAATACCTTCTCATACCTTATTATATATAGCTTTAGATTCTGCAAAGATAGTGCATATCGAATAAAATACAAAATAAATTTGAGTTTTTTTCATTTCCATTGCGAAGATATCATTAAAAAAGCGTATCTTTGCGCCATCAATCAATCATGGTATGAAGAAACTATTAATCGCATTCGTTGCCCTGTCTATGATGGCATGTGGCAACAAGACAAAGAGCGAGCAGCCCGTTGCCGACTCTACAACCGTTGAAATCCCCGACACCCTCTACACCGTCGAGGCAGTTATTAACCAGGTAAATGCCGTCTATGATTATTGGAATCAGCAACGGCTACACTACAATGAGAACGCCCCGACTGTCGATGAGCGTTTCGGCAGTAAGGAGTGGATTCGTGTACGCGACGCGGTAGCGGCCATCGATCGCGAGTGCGAGTGTGGCGGCTTCTTCGACTTTGGCGATGAAGGTCCGCTCGATGCCTGGGTCTACGACTGCTACGAAGGCACTGTCAGTGCCAACGACATCCAGGTACAGCTACAGTCCGACAGCACTGCCAACGTACATTTCCTGGTCAAGGATGCAGTTACTACCAAGGGCGTCCCCATCCGCTGGACAATGTTGGTGGAGGATGGTCAATGGCGCGTTCAAAACATCTTCTTCGAGTCCGACAATAACTTCGACGTGTTGGAGAACATGCGAGGCTACGTCGAAAATAACAACAATCCCGAGCCTACCCCCGAAGAATCCTCTAATCTTTCCGATTACGCAGAGTAGTCAGTGGCTTGAAGTTACTCACTTACTCAGTTACTCACTTAGGACATTTAGGATTTTGAGTTACGAAAACAGAAGTTTCTCACTTTCTCAATTTCTCAATTATGACATTTAGGTTTTGACTTATGCTACACATTGAAGTTTCCACTTTCCACACTTTCCACTTTGGACATTTAGGTATTTCGTTTTTTCATTTAAGAGAGAATAGATTAATTTAAATTATATTATTATATTATTATATATATATTATATATAATATATATATAATAATATAATTATTTGATTAGATAATTGTCAGAACTAAAAATATAAATGTCCAAAGTGGAAAGTGGAAAGTGCGGAAAGTAAATGTCCTAAGTGAGTAAGTGAGTAACTGAGTTAGTTGGATTGCTTTTTGCTATTGTTTTTATTTTACAAATTCTCCGCTCAACAAACCAGCCAAACAACAGACTCGGAGTAATGTAAAGTTTTACTCCGAGTAAAGCAGGGGTTTACTCGGAGTAAAATCAGACTTTAGTCCGTCTAAAGTCCAAAGGTTTAAAACACCTTTATTCAGGGCACTCTTACGATGCAAGACTCCATGGTAAAACTTTTATACACTACAAGAAAAGTAAAGAGATTACTCATAGTGTGCAAAGAGCGTTTCATCAGTTTTGCGCCTCACGGGCGTGTAGATGTTCACACGTTTACCCCCTTCGGGCTTCGTAAACCATCCCACGAACTTTACCCCCTGTTTCTCTGCAACTGGCATCGGCCCGTAAAGTCCGCCAGTGGCCACCTTTTTCTGGTGATAGTCTATCATACCACCACGAGGTATGAATGTCACCTTATGAGTCTCGATGCTACTATTCTCATAGTCGGGTGCCACCAGATAATAGAGCCGTCCCTTGCCCTTATCCAATGTTCCATCCGACTTCCTCACGGTATACGTATCCTCAGTGACACTACCGCCATTATTGCCGTCGATAGTGTAGATAGTGATTGTATTGCCATTATCCACCGCACGATTGAAGATCGATGTGTGGCCTAGCGATTCATCGTACCGATGACTGTCTCTGTCCCACACCCATAAGATGAGATCGCCAGATCGTGGTGTATAGCTACCACCTGCATAACTCATCTCACTCCAGCGGTAATACTTTGACGGTGTATCGTCTGTGAACGTAGCAGCATTGGCTCCTCGACTACTATTCAGGATCTGTTTAGGCAGCCCTGACATCCTGACACACCACGATCCGAACTCTGAACACCAGGCGTTACCTGAACTCTGCAAATAACGTCCATATTCAGAGACATCGCCGTTGCCTCGTTTGTTGCCGCCACCATAGTCAGCCTCACTATTACCCTCGTGGTAGCCTATCTGCGACTTGGCGATGTAAATCATGTCATCGCGCATACGACCCGTCGGACGAGTGCCACAGAGGCGATAGAAATAGACGCTTTTGCTATATCCATCACTCTCCACAGCGTTAATATCCTCCTCAGCAGGCACGTTTCTGAAGGCACCCGTCTCCAGTTTGATACCCTTAGGCAGCGACACCTCCTCCAACTGTTCACAGTTTTGGAAGGCCCACATGCCCACACTCTTTACACTCTCCGCTAGCACAGCGCTCTCTAGTCGGGAGAATCCCTGCAGGGCACGATTTCCTACGCGGGTAATGCCGTTCTCTACCACCACCCGCTTCACCTTCTGGCGCTGTCGTTGCCAAGGACGGTCACTTGTGTTGGGACTCGCGTCATTATACTTATTGAAGTCTCCGATGGCACCATTACCACTGAAGGTTAACGTGCCGTCACTGGTAAGCCGCCACTCGATGCCTCTATAGGATCCGTCATCAACCACGCGTTGTGCGTAGGCCTGTTGCCCCAGGCCCACGCACAACATCAGAATACACAAAAATTTCATTTACAACTTATCGATTGCTTTATTTACAGCGTCGAGAACTTGTTTCTGACTCTTGTCGCTGCTGTTACCTGCTACAGCAGACTTCACCTTCTCGAGGTCAGATTTCGAACCAATCTTGGCAATCACCTTCACAGCCGATGTACGACCGATCCAGTTGGCATTGGCATCGGTAGCGATATCCATCATTACCTTCACCCACTCAGCATCCTTATAATAAGTTGCACGGGCCTTCCAACCATTGATTTCCTTGGCATTCTGTGTCTCCAGAGCACCAATAGAGGTCCAGGCAGGAATATCATTCGTACGAGGGGTCTTCTTCAGGTAGTTAAGGGCAACTGTGTAAGCGGCCTTGCTGGTATTCTCGTGTTTGGGATAGCCATACCACATGGCATAAAGGCTACGCATAGCATCGCCGTGCAGCTTAGCCTGGGCGGGATCATTGAGCACCTTTTCGAGTTCAGGAACGAGTGAGTCGTCGCTCAGTTCTCCTACATGACTCAGGATAGTCTTCTGAACATCCTCGTCGCTATCAGCCATCAGTTTCTTGGCTGCATCTGACATACCGTCAACGCCTTTGCTCCAATAGTTTCCTACAGAGAGAGCCACGGCCTTACGGATATATTTGTTGTCGCTGCTGATCTGTGAGAGAATGAACTTGGCGACCTCGGGCTTCTTCATCTCGTTAGACAAGGTCTTGATGCCCTCCTTGATCACGTAGGGAGCCTTCTCATTGTTCAGTATCTGAACCAGTTTGCTAATATCACCATCGTTCACGCCGAAAATAGTCTTAAACTGCTGCACAGCCACACCTCTTACCTGAGGAGAAGCGTTAGAGAGCAACTTCTGGAATATTTCACTGGCATTCGCAGGGCGCTTATGATTGCTGAGCACATCGTTCTTCACTTTCCCTACGAAATTCTGGTCCAGTTCGAGGTTGTCCTTAAGATTAACCTTCGAGTAAGCGAGGTAAAGGGCCTCGAAATCATCGGCTGTCAAGGGTTCCTTCTCGGGGGTCTTGATCATGCTCTTCAAGCCTTCTTCGGTAAAGTCGACACTGTTGAGCAGTTGCACGGCTGGACTATTGTCATCGGCAGCCTCTACGGCAGCCTCAGCACTTTCAGAACCTGTGTTTGCAGCCTTATTACCGCATGATGCCATCATACAAACAGATGTTGTCAGAATGGCGATACTAAGAAATAGTTTCTTCATCTCTTTTATATTTTTAATGGGTTTATATTGATTTGTCAATCTCAAAAATGAAGTCTTTGTTATTCTGGGTGCAAAGATACGAAGGAAAACCCTATGATGCGTGAACAATTTCTTCCAAATTTCAAGTGGTACCCTGCAAAATCTTCCAAAATGCAAATTGTTAGTCGTTTCTTGCGCAAAAAAGCCTTGTGTAGGGGCGAGTAACAACAATAGCATACAAAAATCGCTATCCCTAAGGTGGAATAGCGATTTATTTATAACACTCGAGTAAAGGGAGTTACAATTTGAAGAAGCCGAAGAAGTACATGACAGCAACTCGACGGCGATCGGTCATCTGTTCAGCCTTACCGATGATGGAGCCTTTGTAACGGATGTCACCATTGTTCTCAACCTTACCGATGATAGATCCATTGAGGCGGATGTCGCCATTGTTCTCTACCCTACCGATAATGGAGCCGCGCTTGCGGATATCACCATTATTCTCGATACGGCCTTCGATGGAGCCATTCACGCGGATGTCGCCATTGTTCTCGAAACGGCCCACGATAGAGCCATTGAGGCGTACATCGCCATTGTTCTCGATTTTACCTACGATACTGCCGCCCTTACGAAGGGTGTCGGCCTGAACATTCACATTAACTGCCAGCAGCAATAGGGCTGCCATGGCGAGACGCAAAAAGATGGATTTCTTCATTGTTAATTTGTTTTTAAGTTTTTATAATACAACACAGAGATACAAAGTCACAGAGTTTTATGTTACATTCAAACTCTCGCGATATTGTGAAGGTGTAACACCATAAGCGCGCTTAAAGACTCGCCCGAAGCTATTGGTCTCATCATAACCACACAGATTAGCCACACGAGAGATGGGCATATCGGGATTATCAGTAAGGAGTTTGGCGGCACGCTCCATTTGAATGGCAGAGATGAAAGCCTTGGGCGATTCGCCCGTGACACTCATCAGGCGACGACGGAAGGTCTGCACGCTCATATTCATCTCAGAGGCAATAGTCTCAACACCATACTGACCTGAAGAGAGGTTATCGTTAACCACCTGCACGAGGCGCATAATAAAGAGACGATCCTCGGTAGCAATCTCATCCTGAGTTGATTCCGATGCGGAATCCGCTATTGTTTCTGATTCAGCAGATTCATCGGCAACGGTTGTGGGCTCGGCAAGAGCTGCGATACGCATGGCCTCGACCTGACGGATAAGTTCCTGCATACGACGACGATCATGGCGCACACGCCATAAACCATAGGATAATACCGCCAACAACAATATGACACCTATTATAATATATAGGCGATAAGAGCGCTGCATCTCGGTGGTCTCGGCCTGAAGCTCATCGTAACCATACTCTACAGCATACTTAGAGAGCAACTGCCCCGTCTTCTCATCATAGAGGGAATCGCGCAATTCGTTATAACGGTCGTTATGCTCCATGGCCAGATCAGGATTGGTATGGCGCAGGGCCTCGTAAAGTCCATGACGGCTCTTGCTCTCATTGAAGAGATCGTGCTGGGAGAGGAAAATCTTCAGGGCTTCGTTATAATAGCGTACTGCGGCAGAATCGTTTTGGACCTGATGCATAAGCAAGCCCATCTGATTGCAAGCAATACCTAGAGAGTGGGTGTTGCCACTGATATGCAGTCCGGGGATGGCTTCATCGAGGGCCTGACGAGCCTCGGCATCGCGCTGCAATGCGATAAGGGCATTGGCACGCATAGCCTGACGAATGGCCATCTTGTCCTTACGACCCAAATTTTTCTCCATCTCATAGGCCTTGGTAGCATAATCGAGGGAGCGCTCCTCCTGCTTAAGAATATGATATACCTCGGAGGCCATGCCATGAAGAACGGCCAGACGCTGGGGATTATCAACCTTTGAGGCGTATTGAATACCCTTAAGCACATATTTCTCGGCTTCCTGAGGCTGGCGCATGGACATATAGATGCCAGCCAGCGTGTTAAGACTCGACGACATCGCATCGGAATCACCCGACTTCTCATCGAGGGCATAGCATTGCTTGGCATATTTGACTGCCTCGCTGAACTGTCCCTGGCGTATATGGATGATAGCAAGGAGGTTCAGGCAGTCGGCCTCGCACTGGGCATTAGCCTCACTACGCGACTGAGCCAGCGCTTGCTCTGCCACTCGCTGAGCCTCGCCATATTGCTGGAGACCGTATAAGCTGTCGGCCTCATTAGCAAGCATTTCTCCCTTGGTATCGCCTACGGCCAGTCCTCGCAGAGGCACCAGCAACAAAAGCGCTATTATGACTGATTCCTTAGTTATTCGTAACATTTCGGCTGCAAAGATATACATAAATAAGCAGAATACCAAAAGAAAAACATAAAAAAAGCCACTCGAAGAAAATCGAGTGGCTTTAAATATGAGTCTAAGTAAGAATGATCTTATTTCAGCTCTGCCAGATACTTAATGGTGCGAACCATCTGAGAAGTGTAAGAGTTCTCATTGTCGTACCAAGAAACAACCTGTACGAGAGAGTTACCATCCTCCATCTTGCTTACCATGGTCTGGTTAGCGTCGAACAGAGAACCGAACTTCATACCGATGATGTCGCTAGAAACCAGCTTCTCCTCAGTGTAACCGAAGCTCTCGTTGGTAGCAGCCTTCATGGCAGCGTTGATACCCTCAACAGTTACCTCACCCTTAACAACAGCGTGCAGGATAGTGGTAGAACCTGTAGGAGTCGGAACGCGCTGAGCAGCACCGATGAGCTTACCGTTCAGCTCAGGAATAACGAGACCGATAGCCTTAGCAGCACCAGTTGAATTAGGAACGATGTTCTGAGCACCAGCACGAGCGCGCTGAACATCACCCTTGCGCTGAGGACCGTCGAGGATCATCTGGTCACCAGTGTAAGCGTGAACGGTGGTCATGATACCGCTCTGGATGGGAGCGTAGTCGTTCAGAGCCTTGGTCATAGGAGCCAGGCAGTTGGTGGTGCAAGAAGCAGCTGAGATAACGGTGTCAGCAGGAGTCAGAGTCTTGTGGTTTACATTGTAAACGATGGTGGGCAGATCGTTACCAGCAGGAGCAGAGATAACAACCTTCTTGGCACCAGCAGTCAGGTGAGCAGAAGCCTTCTCCTTAGATGTGTAGAAACCTGTGCACTCGAGTACAACGTCTACGTCCAGCTTACCCCAAGGCAGCTCAGCAGCGTTAGGAATAGCATAGATGGTGATCTTCTTGCCATCAACTACGATGAAGTCCTCACCAGCCTCAACAGTGTGCTTGTTCTCACCGAACTTGCCACAGAAACCACCCTGAGCGGTGTCATACTTCAGCAGGTGAGCCAGCATCTTAGGACTTGTCAAGTCGTTGATTGCTACTACTTCATAACCTTCAGCCTCGAACATCTGACGGAAAGCGAGGCGACCGATACGGCCAAAACCGTTAATTGCTACTTTTGTCATTTTACTTAAAATTAAATGGGTTTATACCTAATATTACTAACTTTTTTCTTGTTTTCGAGAAGTTTTTTTCTTTTTCGGATGCAAAGTTACAAAAAAATATCTATATTTGCACACAGAAACTTTCTAAAAGAAAGTGAAAAGTGAAAAGAAGATGGCAAAAAGTCACAAAATCGAAGATGATAAGTCGGAGATTGCAAAATGTAGATGACAATTCTTAAAAGTAAAAAGGTAAAAAAGTAAATAGTAAGCTATACATTAATCATTTAATTTTTTAGCATTATGGGATTTATTAAAGAATTTAAGGAGTTTGCCGTTAAGGGCAATGTGATGGACATGGCAGTCGGTGTCATCATCGGCGGTGCGTTTGGTAAGATCGTAACCTCGCTGGTAGGCGACTTGCTGATGCCGGTTATCGGCCTCTGCACTGGCGGTATGGACTTTACCAATCTGTTTGTAAACCTGACAGACGACACAAAGTATGCCACTCTGGCTGCTGCCCAGGAGGCTGGTGCTTCGGTATTCGCCTATGGACAGTTTATTCAGAACGTTATTGATTTCCTGATCATCGCATTCTGTATTTTCCTGATGATTAAGGGGATGAACAAACTGAAGAAGAAGGAAGAGCCCGCTCCCGAGGCTCCCGCAGGACCTACTCAGGAGGAGTTGCTCGCTGAGATCAGAGATCTGCTTAAGAACAAATAAATAAAAACCCCGCCGATTGGCGGGGCTTTTTATTTACTTAAACTTATACGGCAGATCGCCCTTGGCCCAGTTGGTGCCATCGCCCCAGCCTGGGTTCTGCTCAAGCACACCTTCAGAGAGGGTTACCTGATCCTCTGGAATCTTAAAGAATCCACCACCCGTTTCACTATAACGCTTCATGAAATCGTTGGTAAAGGCATACTCGCCAGGAATACCCTGGTTGGTAATCTTATTGCCCACTTGATTCTTCACCTTCTGCTCTACGTCGCCCCAACGGCGCAGGTCGTTCCAGCGCAGCGCCTCGAAGCAAAGCTCATAGCGGCGCTCCTTCTTCAGATTGTCCAAACTATAAGCAATATCGTTCAGACCAGCACGTGCACGAACGGCATTCAGTCCACTCTTGCCGTTATAGATGGTCTTGCCATCGGTGAGTTCGGAGTGCATCAGCAGCACATCGGCAAAACGTAACCATACGAGTGACTGGGTCAAACCCGTCTGACGATTGTTCTCTGAACCATAGAAGTAACCATAGCTCAGCATGCGCTGACCCGTCTCAGGATCGTAAGCCTCACAACCAATATACTTCTTAGCCAGCAGATTGGTATTCTCAACCTCCTTGGCAGGATCGCCCTTATAGTTAGGAATCTCAACAGCACGATCGCAAATAGAGCCTACACGGCGATAGTCGCCCTGATAGTCAGGATCGGCAGCCCAGTCGGTCCACAGTTTCTCGCACACAGGACCATTGGAGTAACCCTGTACAGAGAACGGGAAGGCATCAGCGGTAGTTTTACGCAGACCGTAGAACTCAACGATACGATTGTGGCGCAGCTGAGCATCGGCGCTCCAACCTGGTTTGTTCGACATCTTCACGGCAAACATATTTTCCTTGTTTTCATCGGTTTCCCAGTTCAAACCATTTTCAATGTCGTACTTATAGTCCTTACCAGTATAAGGATTGGTATAAGGCCAGAGGTTACGCTGATCGGAAACGAGACCATAGCCACTGTTCTGGATACAATCCTCGAGCCAGGAAGCCACCTGAGACTTAGAGATGCTGCCACCCTCGGCCAAAGGCAATTCGCTCTTACCATAAAAACCGGTATAGAACAACCATACACGGGCCATCATACCCTCGGCGGTCCACTTACTGACACGCCCCTCACCAAAGGTGGGATACTTCATAGAAGGACCAGCCTCGATAGAAGCCTTGAGGTCGGAGGCTATTTGAGCATACACTTCATCGGCAGAAGCACGTGGCAAGTTCTGCGGATCGGTAGAGAGCACCAAAGGCACACCATTGAACACCTGAGCCAGGTTGAAGTAATACCAAGCACGGAGGAAATAGATTTCGCAAAGCAGTTGGTTCTTCTTTTCAGATGAACTCCACTCAGTAACATTATCGATGGTCTCAAGGGCGTTGTTAGCGCGGTTGATACCTGCATAACGCTGCTTCCAAAGAGGTTTCATCCAGTCAACATAGGCGTTCATGAGGCGATCGACACCTTGAGCACCAATATTACTCTGAGAGCCACCGCCGAGGCGGTCGTCGGATGCAATATCGAAAATAAAGAAGGGATCTTCCTCTGGATCTGCCAAATTGCGGTTCATGGCTGAATAGATACCATTCACCATCTGTACCGCATCGGTCTCATTAACGGGGAAGTTCGAGGTATCCTTCATCGTGAGGTTCTCTGTGTCGAGGAAATCGTCACAGGCAGCAAAAAGCATCACACACAATGCAGATGCAACAAGATATTTTATTTTAGTTTTCATAACCATTCAGGGATTAGAAGTTGATGTTTAAGCCCACCTGCCATGCACGGGAAGAGGGATAGTAGCCACAGTCGATACCAGAAGCCCAGCTAGCGCCATTGCCAAAGCCTACCTCAGGATCCATACCTGAGTAGCTGGTGAAGCAGAAGTAATTGCTGAGTGAAACATAGAGACGACACTTCTCTAATGGAAGTTTCTTATAGAGCTTCTTGAAATCGTAACCAAACGAGATGCGAGAGATTTTGAAGAAGTCGGCATCCTCAATCCATACACGTGAGATTTCAGACATATTGACGTTCTTACCATCAGAGAAGCGCGGATACTGGTTGGTACTACCCTCGCCTGTCCAATACTTGGTATAAACATCGGTACAATAGTTATCATCGGGATGATCAGAGAACTGGCGATAGCTCTTGGCCACCTGCTGTCCGAATGATCCGTAGCCGTTCAGACCTAAGTCGAAACCCTTATAGCTGATATTGATGTTCAGACCTACGGTATAATCGGGGTTCGGATCACCGATCATAGTCTTATCGGCATCGCCAGTATCAATCTTACCATTACCATTCACATCCTTGAACTTCACATCACCAGGCTGTAGTGACTCACCCTGTAGAGAGTTCTTCTTGTCGCCACCGCAGTTGCGGTTGATGTAGTCCTGCAGATCGGCCTCGTTCTGGATGATACCTTCCATGGCATAGCCCCAGAAGTAACCGATAGGATAACCTACCTCCAAACGATAGAGCTCAGCAGTATTCTGGGCGATAGCGTTAGAGCCACCATGGATGATACCTTCGGAGTTAGCCAGACGGGTAACTTCATTCTTATTGTGTGAGAAGTTGAAGCTAACGCTGTAGATAAAGTCCTTACCAATCTTATCGTTCCATGAGAGCTGAACCTCATAACCTTTGTTCTGGATATCACCACCGTTTACGTAAGGTGCACCAGTACCATAGGAGAGCAGCATCGGGGCACGAACCAGCCAGTCCTTGGTCTTCTTGTTATACCAGTCGAAGGCTACACCCAAACGATTTCTGAGGAAACGGGCATCGAAACCGAGGTCGAGCTGTTCAGAGGTCTCCCACTTCACATCCTTGTTAGGCAGAATGTTTGGATAAGCGCCAATGCCTGGATTGTCCTTGCTCTCGAAATAGTAAGGATCGTCGAAGGCAATGGTACCTACATACTGGAAGTTAGAGATATTACAGTTACCATTCTGGCCCCAGCTGGCACGAATCTTGAAGAAGTCGAGCCAGTTCTGAGTCTTCTCCATGAACTTCTCGTTGGTGATAACCCAACCTGCACTGACTGAGGGAAAATAACCCCAGCGCTTGCCACGTGCAAAGTTAGAAGAACCATCGGCACGGAGAACGAGCGAAAGCAGATAAGTCTCGTTATAGTTGTAATTGATACGGCCAAAGAATGAAGAAAGGGCACCCTGGTCCTCAGGACTGCCACCAATGGATGTATAAGCAGGATCAACTACGTTGGCATTCGTGATATAGGCATGTTCGAATGAACCTGGGAAGAGCGAGTTGGAGTTGGTAACACTGACGCTGTTGCCATAGCCCCATTTCTCGATACTCTGACCCAGAAGAGCATCAACATTATGAAGACCGAACGACTTCACAAAGTTCAGGGTATTCTCGAGAGACCAGCGGATGTTGTACGACTGGTTCTGCGATACGTCGTCGTTAGGATTCGACTTCTTTGTGCTCAGCTCATAAACGGGCTTATAGCTGCGACCCTCACGATGACGATACTGCCATCCTGCACTAGCACGATAGGTCAGTTCCTTGATAGGCATGAACTCAAGGAAGAAGTTTGACTGCAGGCGCCAACCCTTGGTGTAGCTATAACCCTCGTCGTACTTCATCTGTGCCAGCGGGTTGGCCACCTCAGCACTGAAGTCCCACTCGTCGGCTACAATATCCTTATACTCATAGAAGCCACCCTGCTCGTTGTAGGCAGGCAGCAGTGGAGTCATGGCCAACAGGTTACGGATGCTGTTACCATAAATACCACCAATAGATACACCTTTCTTATTAGTAGAAGAGAAAGTAACGTTCTCACCCACCTTCAGGATGTCACGACCCTTCTTCTTGATGAGGGTATAATCTGAGTTAAGACGAACGGTATAACGGTCGAACTTAGGATCGGCAGGATAACCGATGGTACCTGTCTGATGGTACTTACTGAAACCAAGCGAGAAACGCGACACATCGCTACCACCTGTAATGTTGATAGAGGCATTGTGCATAGGCGCATCGTGGATGGTTGTCTCCTCGAGCCAGTTGGTACCGTTCCAAGTGCCATTCATAATCTGAGCATACTGCTTCGGAATCAGCTTCTGCCAGTCATAAGTAGCTACACCCTGAATCTCATAAGCCTTATCGTTAATCTCCATGTATTGTTTGGCGTTCAATGGGGTAACACCATTGGTATTAGGATTTTGCCAACCCATATAACCATCAAACGTTACCTGTACTCGGCCTGCCTTACCCTTCTTGGTAGTTACCAGGATAACACCGTTAGAAGCACGGGCACCATAGATGGCGCTCGAAGCGGCATCCTTCAGTACATCAATACTCTCAATATCATTTGGCGAAATATCGGTCAACGAACCGCCCGGCACGCCATCGATGACATACAGCGGGGTGTTGGAACCAGCCGTACCCATACCACGAATTACCACCTTGTAACTCTCACCTGGCTGACCTGAATTCATCACGATGTTCATACCAGCAGCCTGACTCTGCAGGGCACCAAAGGCATCGACTGCATTCAGTTCTGCAATCTTCTCTGAAGTCACATGCACAGTAGCACCGGTAACCAGTTTCTTTCGCTGAGTACCATAACCCACTACAACGACATCGTTAAGAACTTCGGAGTCTTCTTCCAAGGTCACGTTAACGGTTTTGCCAGCTGACGGTTTCACAGTAACGGTCTTGTAGCCTACATAAGAGATTTTCAGACTTGCACCTTTGGCAACGGAAATAGTGAAGGAACCGTCGGCTCCTGTCAGTGTACCATTGTTCTGAGTGCCTACTTCAATGACGCTTGCCCCGATAATAGGTTCACTATTAGTGTCGAGGACAACGCCTTTCACCTGTACGGTAGCCTTAGCCTGGGTAACAGCTTCACTTGCTCTGGCAGAAGCCACGGGCATAGTTGAACCCAAAACCAACATTCCCGCACAGACAATGGAAAGGAATTTAGAATAGTTGTACATAAAATTAATTAATTAGATAGTAATATAACCTTATTGGTTTATGTTCGGTTAGTAAATTCAACCCTCGTTTAGGGTTGATTAATTTAGCTTCCTTTTTATCGGCAACAAATTTACAATTAAATAATGGTATAGCCAAATGACTTCCCCATAATTATGGACGAAATGGCCTTTTTACTCGACGAAAAGAAAAATTTAACCTTAATTAAACAAATAATCAGCCGAAAGAATGAACTTTCGGCTGATTATCTTTATGAGGGTACCACCATTTACTCCCATTCAATCGTTGCAGGTGGCTTCGATGAAATGTCATAGCATACGCGATTAACTCCGCGTACCTTATTTATAATCTCATTAGACACTTTTGCCATGAAGTCATAAGGCAAATGAGCCCAGTCGGCAGTCATAGCATCAGTAGAAGTCACAGCGCGAAGAGCTACGGGATGCTCGTAAGTACGCTCATCGCCCATCACACCTACACTGCGTACAGTGCTCAACAAGATGGCACCAGCCTGCCATATCTGATCGTACAGAGAGACTTCAATCTCACCATCTTTCATATCGGCAGGGATTCCGGCAGCCAGCACTTTGCGAGCCTCCTCGCCAGAGAGTTTTACCTTATACTCGCGCAAACCTCTTATATATATATCATCGGCATCCTGCAAGATACGAACCTTCTCTGGGGTAATGTCGCCCAAAATGCGTACAGCCAAACCTGGACCGGGGAAGGGATGACGAGTAATCAAGTGTTCCGGCATACCCAACTGACGACCTACGCGACGAACCTCGTCCTTAAACAACCACTTCAGTGGCTCACAAAGTTGCAGATGCATTTCCTTTGGCAGTCCACCTACGTTATGATGACTCTTTATCACCTTACCAGTAATGTTCAGACTCTCGATTCGATCGGGATAGATAGTGCCTTGAGCAAGCCACTTGGCATCGGTAATCTTCTTGGCCTCGGCATTAAATACCTCAACAAAGTCGCGACCTATAATCTTACGCTTCTGTTCAGGATCGGTCACACCTGCCAAATCGGAGAAGAATTTCTCGCTGGCATCCACACCAATCACGTTCAAACCAAGCACCTTGTAATCGTCCATCACCTGCTTGAACTCGTCCTTGCGCAGCATACCGTGATCTACGAAGATACAAGTGAGATTCTTGCCAATAGCACGATTCAGCAATACTGCAGCCACTGAGGAATCAACACCGCCTGAAAGACCTAAAATCACACGATCCTGACCCAGTTGTTGTTTCAGTTCTGCAACCGTTGAATCTACAAATGATGCCGCACTCCACTCCTGTTTTGAACCACAAATGTCTACCACGAAATTCTGGAGCAACTGCTTACCCTGAAGAGTATGGAACACCTCAGGATGGAACTGCACTGCCCATACATCCTTCTGATTCCAGAATGCTGCGTTAACAACATCCTTAGTTGAACCGATTACTTTGAAGTTTTCAGGAATAGCTGTAATGGTGTCACCATGACTCATCCATACCTGTGAGTGCTGTTCAAAACCTTTAAACAAGGGATTGGTTGTGTCTACTGTCTGGAGATTGGCACGTCCGTACTCACGACTGTCAGCTTTCTCCACCTTACCGCCAAGGGTATGCGAAATAAACTGGGCACCATAGCAGATACCTAGCACGGGAATCTTACCAACAAACTGCTCCAGATCGACTTTAAATGCCTCAGGATCGTGCACTGAGTAAGGCGATCCGCTCAGGATGACACCAATCACAGAGGGGTCGTCCTTTGGGAACTTGTTGTAAGGCATAATCTCGCAGAAGGTGTCCAATTCACGTACACGACGGCCAATGAGCTGCGTGGTCTGCGAACCGAAATCCAAAATAATAATCTTCTGTGTCATACTTATATAATTTAGAATTCAGATTTTTGAATTTAAAGAAGAGGCAAAAGACTCAGCCTGATCCAAGGTGTCGAGCTTGCCTACATCCATCAGGCGCAAATCTTTCTTCTCGTAGCCCAAAAACGCACACTGATGACAGTATTTAAGGTAGAAATCAATAATACCAAAGCGCTCAGGCATATCCTGGAAGAGGGGGAACAGACGAGGCCATATCATATGGATACCGCTGAAAGCCAAACGCTTCAGATCTGTAGGATCGAGTGCAGGATAGGGGCTCCTCACTTCGCCTGTCTCAATATTGGTCCACCCATCGAGAATCATCTCGTCGTCGAAAAGAAGATAACGTTTCGTGTTACGCTGACTTACCACCAACAAAGCATCAGGGGGTGCAACCATTGATAGGGAATTAAAGTCCAAATTACTTAAGATATCGACATTATGAATGAGGATAGGCTCTGAGGGATCAAAGAGTGGCAAAGCCTTCTTGATACCACCACCCGTTTCTAATAGCCCACTGGTCTCATCAGAGATGCGAATATCAAGACCAAAGTTGTCGTTCGCCTGAAGATAGTCAATGATTTGCTGTGCAAAATGATGTACATTTACCACAATACGCTCATAACCGGCAGCCTTCAATTTCATAATGACATGCCAAATAAGGGGCTGCCCACCTACCCTCACGAGTGCTTTTGGCATCGTGTCTGTCAAGGGTTTCAACCTTGTTCCGAGCCCTGCGGCAAAAATCATCGCCTGTTTCATCATTTCACGAGAAATGTGTCGACAGTTGGATTCGGACCAACGACCCCCACCATGTCAAGGTGATACTCTAACCAGCTGAGCTATGCCGACAATTTTTGGGTGCAAAGGTACTGAAAAGTTTTCAACTCTGCAAATAAAAGTCCCAAAAATTCTTCAGTTTTCAATCTTCAATCTTCTCCAACGTCTGACTGATATTTTGTTCGCGGTGGATGATGCGGACCTCGATGCCAAATTTCTCGTGAATATGCTCTGCCAAATGCTGGGCTGAGTACACACTACGATGTTGTCCGCCTGTACAGCCGAAGGAGAACATCAGCGAGGTAAAACCACGCTGGATGTAGCGGCGCACATGGGCATCGGCAAGTTTATACACAGAATCCAGGAATGTCAGAATCTCACCATCATCCTCTAAGAATCGGATGACTGGTTCATCAAGACCCGTGAGTTGCTTATAAGGCTCATAGCGTCCAGGGTTATGAGTGCTTCGACAATCGAAAACATAACCGCCCCCATTACCACTCTCGTCCTCAGGAATACCTTTGCGATAGGAGAAGCTGTAGACCTTCACTACCAGCGGTCCTTGGGCATCGTATTTGGAGAATGTAGCCGGACCATCTTGTGGATGGGCTTTGTAGGGGTTCAAGTCTGTCGTTTTATAGCCATCGGCACGACTCGCCACTGTCTCAATCTGTTGGAACTGGGGTAATTCCGTAAGCCGCTTCAGCACATCCATCAAACAGGGATAGTGGAAGGGTGTTGAACTGCTCAACAACTCCCGCAAGTTATGGATAGCAGGTGGAATGCTCTCGATGAAGTGCTTCTTTTGCTCAAAATACCCTCTAAAACCATAGGCGCCCAAGACCTGCAAAGTGCGGAAAAGAACGAAGAGCGACAGTCGGTTCACAAAATGGCGAACAGGCGGCACTTCCATATAATTCTTTAGCGAGTTATAGTACTCATATACCAATTCGCGACGTAACTTATGAGGGTAGCGGGCTGATGCCTGCCAGAGGAACGAAGCCAGGTCATAGTAATACGGTCCCTTACGTCCACCCTGATAGTCGATAAACCATGGATTGCCATCACGATCAAGCATCACATTACGAGCCTGGAAGTCACGATAGAGGAAACAATCACCCATAGCATAGGTATCATTAGTAAGATCCTTAGCCAACAGTCTGAAATCGGCCTCTAACTTCAGTTCATGGAAATCAAGTTCGGTAGCCTTGAGAAAACAGTATTTAAAGTAGTTCAGGTCGAACAATACACTGTCTACATCAAACTCTGCCTGAGGATAGCAGTTGGAGAAGTCGAGACCACGAGCACCACGAATCTGGATATTCGGCAATTCGCGGATAGTACGTTTCAGAAGTTCCTGCTCTTTCAGGGTATAACGTCCACCTGCCTCTCGTCCACCACGGATGGTATCGAAGAGCGATACACTGCCCAAATCAGTCTGAAGATAGCGCAACTGATCGTCGGTAGCTGCCAGGACCTTGGGAACAGGTAGTTTCCTACGGTTAAAGTGCTCCGTCAGGTAGATAAAAGCGTGATCCTCGTCACGACTGGTTCCTATCACACCTACCACGGTCTGTCCGTCCTGATCAGTCAGTCGGAAATAGGTTCGGTTACTGCCTCCACCAGGAATCTGCTGAATATTCGCGGGTTCTGCACCCTTCCACTGCTTATAGAGTTCTATGAGTTTCTGCATATCGTCTGCAAAGGTAGTTCTTTTAATTGAAAATTGATAATTGGAAATTGAAAATTAACAATTATTGAAGGGTAACAGCCATCAAACCAATGACGACATCGCTAGAGAGTGTCCTAAGTGTGAGCTTTTTCAGTTTCTTATTCGGGTTGAGTGGCATACGGAGCATCTGAGCGGCCCCACCAGGGATCTCACGACCATACACGCCCTGAATACCCAACGTTCTGCCAAGGTCGCGACTCACATCGCCTGTACCCAAACAGACGCGATAAGGGCGAGGTGAAGAAGTCTGAAACGCCCTACCATCCACATAGTAGTCCTGTTCGATTGGACACCAATTTTCTGGATTCCTTAGAGCCAGTGTGTCGGTGCTACCATCGGCATAGGCAACTACTACCAACGCATTATCTATGCGACTCTGCATGTGGTTGGTAGAGCCCGCCATTAACAGATAGGCACTCTCTGCCTTACCCTTCAAAGGAATAACAACGGAGTCGGGATAGTTATCCCACAGGGAGGTGTAAACGATATTGGATCCTTTTGCTGGTGTAAGGAAGGGCACACCCGCCATAGTGAACATGTCGTCTTTGATCAGCGTACGGAACACAGAGTCGTTGATCTCCGCCGTCAACTGTGGGTGGCACCATTCGCCGATGCCTTGTTTGGGAATCTGCAGGGTGGTTGTCTGCGGTCTCGGACTCAGATATTCATTCTTAAAGATATCATCCACCTCAGAATTAAAGTACTTATCTATCTTTTGCGGAATGAAAGGGCGAGAGAGATCGGGGTCTGATGTGCCTAGTTTTCCCCCAGAATAGAAAGGAGAGCTCGAACATAAGGAGGATGATGGAGTCTGATCTCCGGAAGTACCACATTCAGGCTTCCATGTTTCAACACTGATAATCTGATGTTCATCAGCATTGCCTTCTATATCCTTATAGTTCCCATTTCCGAGATTCTGCCTCAAGATAATCTTCAGAGGCCGACGGAAATGCTGGGTTATTTCATAGATATCCCTCCCATCTTTACGCGTGTACTTATATTCTATATAGGGTGTTTTAACACTAGCTGTCTCCCACTCCGAAGGAAAACCTGGACGGATAATGCACTTGCCATCCAAGGCTTGAGGAATAATACCAAAGAGTCCCTGCAGCAAGGTGCGGGAAGAAATGCCAATACAGTCACCAAAGTCACGATAGCACTCGCCTCGTGCTGCATCATAGTAACTAATCTGTCCGAAGTTGCCAGGGCTGGCGCCATAATACATCTGATCGAGTATGTTTCCTTTCATCAACCGATAGCCTTCCTCAGCTCGTCCTGCCTCGAAATAGGCCAATGCCATATGCATCACCTCTGCTGCAGCCACGTTGTTAATGCTCCACGAATACGGCATCCAATCGCTCGTTGCGATAGTCTGATAGCCAGTCTTCTCCACATCAATATGCGGAATATACTTATCCACATACCGCGTGGCCTCGTAGGCCTGTTTCGGTGTACAAGTCCCACAGTCAATCGGAGTATATATGCTCCACACTGCAGGATGGTCGTGTAAGCGCTTTAGTCCCATCTTGTCCTGATATTCTGCCCACGTCCCCTTTAGGGGAATCCACAATCGTTCATTCATTGCCTTTAGAATAGCATCAGCCTCTTGTGCGTACGGTCTAGGATCCTCACCTATGATTTCAGCTATCCTTGCTGCAAGTTTGTTACCACGATAGTTATATGCCGAACTATGCGTCACTGCTCCACCACTATAATATAAAGCATCACTAGCCCAGATGCAACAGTAGGCATCGTAGAGATGATCACCATCTGGGTCGTAGTTGCGCTTTTCCCATGCCAGATGACTCTTAATGACGGGCCACATCTTTTGCATATAAGCGGTATCAGCATCATACTGGAAATGCCAGAGCAACTCATCAATATAGTTCAGGTTCATATCGTAATGGTGCATCTGATCGTTACGCTCAGGGTTGCGACAGATATAGCCATTCGAATACATCTGCGTACCCCACTTCTTCTCAGCTCTGGCGAGATTAAGATTCATATCCTGTGAGGGATGGGGAATCACAGGTTGTACATCTGTCACCTGACTCTTGGCATAGGCATCGAAGTGAGAGATAGCCCTATCGTTCCATCCTAACACATCGCCTAAATAGCCTGCCCTCCATCCTGCTAAAGGCATGCGCCAACCGATACAACCATGCAGCCAAGTCTGTCCATCCCAATCGCCATCAGCCGCCAACACCAAGGCACTGCCAAGTGAATTAATATAAGGATCGGGAGTGTCAAACTGAATACGCGAGGAGAGCGAGGAATAATATTGGAGCGTTTCCTTCACCTCTGCATAGCCTTCGTCCATTCCCAGAGCCTTAATCTCATCCAAATCCATGGCCAGATAGCAAACCCCGTTCTGCATCTGCACACTGAACTCCTGCAGAATCGTATCAGCCGGTTCCAAGCAACCAGGTTTATCAGCACCAATATCACCATTTCGATGGAGTTTGGGCTGGACTATTGGAGACACGATAACACGAATAGAGGCTTTATCCTTCATAGCAGGAGAGAAAAACATCCAGATAGCCCTTTCTCTATCAGGACTTGCCAGCGCCACCACTCCCAAAGAGTCAATCCAATCTTGTTCAAACAACGCATAGAATCTTGCTCCCCCTGTGTCACCAGCATAATGGGCTTTACAAAATGAAACCTTCTCTAACGGAATGCTTTTTCCTTGATAGTCCAACTCAAAACGGATATTGCGATGATGATCTTTCTTCACAACAGCAAATATTGGACGATCACTGGTTTCTAAGCGCCAGTCTGTATGTGAGCCATAGAGCGCACGAGTATAACGGTTCTCCCCATTAATAGTCACGAAGCCTTTTCGTTCCGGGAAATACTGCTGACGTCGCTCCACCCCAATCTTATCAAGGTTATAGGATGTAGACTCTATAAAGTCACCTATCTTCTGCTTTTGGGCAGAAGCAGACAGACATATCAGACTGGTTATAAGTAGGATCAGTTTTCTCATTTGCTCATTTTGTTGGCAAAAGTACAAAAAGTTTATGATATCAGCAAACAAACACGCATAAAAAAACCGGCTGTCTCACGACAACCGGTTCCAAAAAACAAACTACTTAAAAACTAATCTACTAAAACAAATCAAAAAATATCTTTTACTAAAAAGTGTCTAATACAATCTTGAAAAAGGAATATTATCCCTTCCACGGCTGCAAAGGTACAATGTTTCAGACTTACCACCAAGAAATTGGGCACAAAAAAAGTAACGCGTTATCGAAAAATACCAAGAAAGGGGGATGAATTTCAAAATCCATCCCCCAATTTGTTATGTTCGCTTAGCAAAAATATATTATTTTGCCTCGTTTAAATCATTCTAAATATTACATCATACCGCCCATACCTGGGGCACCGCCCATTGGCATTGCAGGCTCCTTCTCAGGCTTGTCAACAATCAGACACTCCGTGGTCAGGAACATACCGGCGATAGAAGCAGCATTCTCCAGAGCCACACGAGCCACCTTGGCTGGATCAATAACACCGGCCTCACGCAGATCCTCATATACATCAGTACGTGCGTTGTAACCGAAGTCGCCCTTACCCTCGCGAACCTTCTGAACTACAACTGCACCTTCGCCACCAGCGTTGATAACAATCTGACGCAGAGGCTCCTCGATGGCACGACGGATAATGTTTACACCAGTCTGCTCATCGGCATTATCGCCCTTTACATTCTCCAAAGCCTCCTGGGCACGGATGTAAGTGGTACCACCACCTGCTACTACACCCTCTTCGATGGCAGCACGGGTAGCACACAGAGCATCGTCTACACGATCCTTCTTCTCCTTCATCTCAACCTCAGAGTTAGCACCTACGTAGAGTACTGCAACACCACCAGCCAGCTTAGCCAGACGCTCCTGCAGCTTCTCCTTATCGTAAGAAGAGGTAGTAACTTCGATCTCCTTCTTGATCTGAGCAATACGATCCTGGATGGCCTGCTTGTCGCCAGCACCGTTTACGATGGTAGTATTATCCTTGCTTACAGTTACCTTATCGCACGTACCCAGCATCTCGAGTGTAGCCTGCTCAAGCTTCAGGCCCTTCTCCTCACTGATAACTACGCCACCAGTCAGTGTTGCGATATCCTCGAGCATAGCCTTACGACGATCGCCGAAGCCAGGAGCCTTTACAGCGCAGATCTTCAATCCACCGCGCAGACGGTTTACAACCAATGTGGTCAGAGCCTCAGAATCAACATCCTCAGCAATCACCAGCAAGGGGCGTCCGCTCTCAGCTGCAGGCTGCAGGATGGGAAGGAAGTCCTTGATGTTAGAAATCTTCTTGTCGTAGATGAGGATATAAGGATTCTCCATCACACATTCCATCTTCTCGCTATCAGTAATGAAGTAAGCTGACAGATAACCACGATCGAACTGCATACCCTCTACTACACCAATGTGTGTGTCACGGCTCTTGCTCTCCTCGATAGTGATAACACCATCCTTAGAAACCTTACGCATAGCCTCAGCAAGCAGTTCACCAATCTCCTTATCATTGTTGGCAGATACTGTAGCAACCTGCTCAATCTTGTCGTAGTTATCGCCTACCTGCTCAGCGCTCTTGGCGATGTGGTCAGTCACAGCCTTCACAGCCTTGTCAATACCACGCTTCAGATCCATGGGGTTAGCACCTGCGGTCACATTCTTCAGGCCTTCTGAAACAATGGCCTGTGCCAGGATGGTAGCTGTTGTTGTACCGTCACCAGCATCGTCACCAGTCTTAGAGGCTACGCTCTTAACAAGCTGTGCACCTGTATTCTCAAACTTGTCCTCGAGTTCGATCTCCTTAGCAACGGTCACACCGTCCTTAGTAATCTGAGGAGCACCGAATTTCTTCTCGATGACTACGTTACGACCCTTCGGACCAAGGGTTACCTTGACTGCATTTGCCAACTGGTCAACACCCTGCTTCATCGCATCGCGGGCGTCAATATTGAATTTAATATCCTTTGCCATAATTCTCTAAATTCTAAAATCCAAATTCTATATTATTTCTCGATTACTGCGAGCACGTCGCTCTGGCGCATCATCAGATACTTAGTACCCTCAAATTCGAGCTCTGTGCCACTATACTTGCCATAGAGAACTTCATCACCCTCTTTCAGAATCATAGCCTCATCCTTAGTACCCTGACCAACGGCCTTGATGGTGCCATGAAGGGGTTTCTCCTTTGCGGTATCAGGAATGATAATACCGCCAATCTTCTCTTCTGCAGGTGCTGGCAATACCAACACACGATCTGCTAACGGTTTAATGTTCATAATGCTAAATATTTTAATGTTATACCTTATTAATATATATAGGCGGACAGTCTTTCAGACCATCCGCCTTTTGTTCAGCCAAAACCGTGCCAAATGTCGAAATGAAAGTTAAGAATTAAGAATTGAGAGTTGATTGTGACAAATTGTCAGCGACTTATGCCGTTAATCGTGACATTCTTGACCATCGTATTCTCAATTATCGTCTTATCGAAAGCATCCTTTTCGTCAGTCACGTTAACATTCTCAAACGAGAAATCCACCAAACGATACTTATCCGACGTGCCTACATCAAAGAAGTTCTTGCACTTCATATCGATATTTCGGATATAGATGTTGTTACACTGCGACAAAGGCATATCCTTACGATCCTCCGGTTTGAAGAATTGTGTCCAAGGGCGTACCACAAGGAAAGAACCACACTGGCCCTTAATATCCTCGACACTAACATACTCGTAATGCTGAGGGGTGTCAGGACGCATCTTCAGCCAAAGCACACGCGAGGCTGCTTTCACATCAATACGACGGAGAATGACATTATGATCGTCGAGACTCTCGGAGCCCAGTGTGAGACAGCCATGCACCTTACCATAGGTACAATCTTCGATGATGATATTCGAACAAGGACCATTGTCAGGGTTCTTGTCAGCCCAGGTGCCCTTGCCTCCTTTCAGTACCACTGCATCGTCATTCACATGCATATAACAACCATGAATCAGCACATTCTTGCAGACATCAAGATCGATGGCATCCGTACTGGGACCGCCACGACGAGGATCCACTGGGGTAATATTCTCCGTAGGAGCAAAGATGAAACAGCCTAAGTAACGTACATTCTCACAACGATAGAGATGGTTGGTCCAAAAAGGAGAGTTTATAATTTTCACATCCTGAACCGTAACATTCTTACTATTAGATATGTAGACATTCCTGGGGCGCATAGCCTCAAGGTTAGTACACTGCGGATTATACTTACGACGGATCCAGAACTCCTCCCAGTATTTCTGTCCATTACCATTAATGGTACCAGAACCCGTAATCGTAAAGCCATCCACGCCATCAACATTCACCAAGGCTGCGAAATAGTCGAGGGTCTGTCCCTCCATACGAGTCTTGACTATCTGAAAATCACGAATACGATCAGAGCCTTTCAGTTCACCCCCCTCTTCTATTTTGAGATGAGTGCCAGGCTTGAAGAACAAAGAACCGCTGAGGAACGTACCTCTGGGAATCACAATCACGCCACCACCCTCAGCAGCACAACGGTCTATGACCGCCTGAAGTTCTTTCGTCTGTACGCCATCAGCCCAACGGTCGACTCCATAGGCTGTAACATCATAGTGTTTCAACCCAGAAAGATCAACACGGGAAGTATCCTGAAACCAGGCTGATATCTCCGTTCCGTCGGGCCACAAATCAACTGTCTTTACCTTCTTCTTGCCAACGGCAACTGTTATCACAGCCATCATCAGCAATGTCATCAAAAATCTATTTTTCATTGCTCGTGAGATTAGTTTTGTTGGTGCAAAGGTACATAATAAATCTTAAACTGCCAAATTTTGTCGATAAGTTATGCACTTTTCAGAAAAAAGTTGTATCTTTGCCGTCAGTTTACGTAAACCAACAATAACTTATTATGAAACAGTTCTTCAAAATGACGCTTGCCACCATCTGTGGTATCGCAATCTTTCTAGTGATAACGGGACTTTTCTTCGTTATCTCACTCGTGGGCATGATAGCTAGCGACTCTGCATCGACTAAAGTCAAGGACAATTCCGTATTCGTTATCAAACTTAATGGTACCATCAGTGAACGTGCAGAAGAAGGCACGCCATTCGATGCCCTCTTGGGTTTGGGTGATATGAGCGCCATGGGTCTCGACGAGCTGATAGCCAGCATCCGCAAGGCCAAGGACAACGACGATATCAAAGGTATCTACTTGGAGGGTGGTGTTCTCTCATTCGATGCACCAGCTACTGCACAGCAGCTACGCGATGCTCTGAAAGACTTCAAGAAGAGTGGTAAGTGGATTGTGGCCTATGCTGATCAATACTATCAGGCTTCATATTATGTAGCCTCGGTGGCCGACAATATTTATCTGAATGATCACGGTGCCATCGATTTCAAGGGTCTTGGCGGTAAGGGTGAATACTATAAGGGGCTCTACGACAAGCTTGGCATTAAATACATGGTAGCCAAAGTTGGTAAATACAAAAGCTACGTAGAAAGAAACACTCTGACAGGTATGAGCGACTACGACCGTGAGCAGCGCTCTGCCTACCTGAATGGTATTTGGAACTACTGGTTGAAGGAAATGGCTGAGGGGCGTAAGGTCAAGGTTGAAGACCTGAACCAGTTAGCTAACGATAGCATCATGGCTTTCGCCGACACTAAGGATTATGTGAAAGCCAAGCTCGTTGACAAGATCCTTTTCCCAGAGGAGATCAAAGCAGAGATCAAGAAACGTCTGAAGATTGACGAGGACGACGACATCAACCAGCTGTCGCTCTCTGACATGCTTAATGTGAAATCGAAGGAGAAGAAAGACGGCGAGAAGATTGCTGTTTATTATGCCTATGGTAGCATTGTCGACAGTGAGACAATGAACCTTTTGGACGGCGGTGGTCATTGTATCGTAGGTAAAAGTACTGCAGAGGATCTGCGTAAACTGGCCGACGATGACGATGTAAAGGCAGTGGTATTCCGTGTAAACTCCGGTGGCGGTAGTGCAGTGGCTTCTGAGCAAATCCGTCATGCCATCAAGCTGCTGAAGGAGAAGAAGCCTGTGGTGGTATCCATGGGTGGTATGGCTGCCTCAGGAGGTTACTGGATCAGTTCTCCTGCCAACTACATTTTCGCTGAGCCGACAACGATTACAGGTAGCATCGGTATCTTCGGATTGATTCCTAACTTCAGCGGACTCGTTACCGACAAACTCGGTGTAACTTTCGACGGTGTGACCACCAACAAGTTTACCGACTATGAGAACGACCTTATTCTAGGCAAGGATCCCAATGAGATCATGCAGCATATGCAGACCTATATCAACCAAGGCTATCAGAACTTCCTCGACATCGTATCAGAAGGTCGTGGCATAAAGCCCGCCATGGTTGACTCTATCGGACAGGGACGTGTATGGTTGGCTACGGATGCTTTGAATATCAAGTTGGTAGACAAACTTGGTAGTCTGGACGACGCTGTAAAGAAAGCCGCAGAACTGGCAAAGCTCGACGAATACCACACAACAGCTTACCCCAACAAGGGTAGTTGGATGGATCAATTCATACCGAAGGAGGATAAAGGTACCTATCTTGATAGTAAATTACAGGCAGAGATTAAGGCCTTGTTAGGTGACCTTTATGAACCTCTGATGCAGATACGCAATGATATCAAGAACAACAGTCGTATTCAGGCTCGTATGCTTGATGATGTTCGTGTGAAATAAACAATGAGAGTAGAAGGCGATTTCATCAAGCTTAATAGGAAACTGTTACCGCTCAGTTGGTTCTATGGACTAGGAGTGGGCTTCAGGAATACACTCTTTGAGATGGGAGTCTTGAAGAGCCGTTCCTTCTCGACTCCTGTCATCTCCGTAGGTAACATCACGGTAGGTGGTACAGGAAAGACGCCGCATGTTGAATATCTGATCCGACTGCTCAAGGACAAGTTGAACGTGGCTGTACTCAGCAGAGGCTATAAGCGGAAGAGTCACGGATTTGTTCTGGCGGATAAGGACACCCCTATGCGCAACATCGGGGATGAGCCCTACCAGATTAAACAGAAATTTCCTGAGGTTACAGTAGCTGTTGACGCCAAACGTACCCGTGGCATCGAGAAACTAACCAGCGATAAGACAGAAAAAGGTGTCGATGTCATTCTGCTTGACGATGCCTTTCAGCATCGCTATGTGAAGCCTGGCATCAATATCCTGCTTGTCGACTATCATCGCCTTGTTATCTACGATAAGCTATTGCCTGCAGGAAGACTTCGCGAACCAGTCAGAAGCAAGGACAGGGCCGACATCGTGATCATTACCAAGTGTCCGAAAGACCTTAAGCCGATGGAGTTCCGCGTCATCACCAAGGCCATGGAACTCTATCCCTATCAGCAACTCTACTTCTCTACACTTGAATACGACACCCTCAAACCCGTATTCACAGAGCAGACAGAGAGTACAGAGCAGATTCAGACAGGCATGTTGGATTCCCTCTCTGACAAGAACGTGCTACTACTGACGGGTATCGCCTCACCCAAACAGATGATACACGATCTCACCCCGAAAGTTGCGGGACTCACACCATTGTCATTCGGCGACCATCACCAGTTTAAGAAGAAGGATGTAGAGCGAATCAACGAAGTGTTCAGTTCACTTCCATCACCTAAACTCATTATCACCACGGAGAAGGATGCCACCCGACTGATACAGGTAGAAGGCCTTAACGACGAGGTGCGACAAAATATGTATGAACTTCCCATCCGCATCATTATGATGCTAGATCAGGAAGAAGAGTTTAAAAAGAACATTTTAAGTTATGTATACAAGAATTCAAGAAACGGCATCCTGGCTAAAAGAAAGGATGACCACAAGCCCAAAGACAGCTATAATACTGGGGACAGGCCTCGGACAATTAGCTTCAGAAATAACTGACAAGACTGAGTATCCATACTCAGAAATTCCCAACTTCCCCATATCTACGGTAGAAGGACACTCTGGCAAACTCATCTTCGGAAAGTTGGGCGGTGTCGATATTCTGGCCATGCAGGGTCGTTTCCACTTTTATGAGGGCTACTCTATGAAGGAGGTAACATTCCCTGTCCGTGTGATGTACGAGCTGGGCATCAAGACCCTTTTCGTATCCAATGCGGCAGGTGGCATGAACCCTGAATTCAAGATCGGCGATCTGATGATCATCACAGATCATATCAATTTCTTCCCCGAGCATCCGTTGCGTGGCAAGAACCTGCCTACAGGTCCACGTTTCCCAGATATGCATGAGCCTTACGACCTCAGTCTGGTGGCCGAGGCTGACAAAATAGCAGAGGAAAAAGGCATCCGTGTGATGCATGGCGTATATGTCGGTGTACAGGGTCCCACCTTCGAGACACCTGCAGAATATAAGATGTACCGCATCCTTGGCGGCGATGCCGTAGGCATGTCTACAGTCCCAGAGGTGATTGTAGCCCATCATTGCGGCATCCGCACCTTTGGTATATCCGTCATCACCGATTTGGGTGGTTTCGATGTTCCTGTGGAAGTAAGCCACGAAGAAGTACAGGAGGCTGCCAATATGGCTCAACCCCTGATGACAGAGATTATGCGAGAAATGATTAGAAGAAGTAATTAGCCAATGGAGATAGCAAAACTCGGTGAATTCGGACTGATTGACCGTCTCACTAAAGACATAGAAATAAAGAATGAGAGTACCTTGAAAGGTGTGGGTGATGATTGTGCCGTACTCTCCTACCCCGACAAGGAAGTTCTTGTCACAACCGACCTGCTGATGGAAGGTGTACATTTTGACCTGACATACATCGACCTGAAGCATCTTGGTTACAAATCGGCCATGGTAAATATCAGTGACGTGTTTGCCATGAACGGTACTCCCCGCCAGATAACGGTATCATTGGCCCTCAGCAAGCGTTTCACTGTTGAAGACATGGAAGAGTTCTATAGCGGACTCCGTCTGGCCTGCGACAAATGGAACGTTGACATCGTGGGTGGTGATACTACCTCTTCCTATACAGGACTGGCCATCAGCATCACCTGTATCGGCGAGGCTAAAAAAGAGGATATCGTCTACCGTAATGGTGCGAAAGACACCGACCTCGTTTGTGTAAGCGGTGATCTTGGTGCAGCCTATATGGGACTGCAGTTACTGGAACGCGAGAAGAGTGTCTATTATGGACAGATCAACGATCTCCAGAAAAAGATAGCAGAGGCAAAAGCTGCTGGCGACGAAAAGAAACTCTCAATTCTCAACTCTCAATTCTCAACTCTCAAGGACTTCCAACCCGATTTCAGCGGTAAAGAATACCTATTACAGCGCCAACTCCAGACCGAGGCCCGTGGCGACATTATCGAAAAACTCCGTGCGGCAGGCATTAAACCCACAGCCATGATGGATATCAGCGATGGATTGTCTTCCGAATTGATGCATATCTGCAAACAATCGGGTGTAGGTTGTCGTATTTATGAGAAGAATATCCCTATCGACTACCAGACAGCAGTGATGGCTGAGGAGATGAATATGAACGTCACCACTTGTGCTCTTAACGGAGGCGAAGACTATGAGTTGCTTTTCACCGTTCCTATCGGCGATCATGAGAAAATCGAGCAAATCGACGGAATCAAACTGATTGGACACATTACAGAAGAGAAATTCGGAAAAGTGCTCGTAACCCGTGATAATCAGGAGTTTGAGCTCAAAGCACAGGGATGGAACCCACTCTCTTGAGAAACTTTTTTCGAAAAAAGTTCCTGAAATATTTGGCCAGTTCAAAAAAAGTTAGTACCTTTGCACCCGCAAACGAAAGGATTGCAAATTGACATGATGGTGCCTTAGCTCAGTTGGTAGAGCATCGGACTGAAAATCCGTGTGTCCCCGGTTCGATTCCTGGAGGTACCACTCCTCCTTTCATTAGCCCGGTTTCGCGTTATGGCGGCCGGGTTTTTTCATAACCTAAACAAACAAGCACAATGGGAATAGTCATTGGTATTGACGTGGGTATTTCAACCACAAAAATCGTAGGAATCAAGAATGGAAAGGTATCGGCACCTATCCGCATTACAGCCGCCGACCCTATCACTTCACTTTATGGTGCATTTGGTAAGTATCTTCACGATAACGATATCGATCTGAAAGATGTTGAGCAGGTAATGCTCACTGGTGTGGGTGCCGCCTATATCGACCAGCCTATCTACGGTCTTCCTACTGCAAAGTCAGAAGAGTTTGTGGCCGATGGTCTTGGTGCCCGTTTCGAGTCGAAACTCGATCACACTATTGTTGTTTCGATGGGTACAGGTACATCATTCGTTAAGTGCGACGGCAATGAAATGAAACATATTGGTGGTATTGGTGTCGGAGGTGGTACCCTGCAAGGTTTGGCCCGCATCATGCTTAACACCAGCGATATTAAACAGGTAGCAGAGATGGCCCGTCATGGTAATATCCGCAATATCGACCTGACGATCGGTGACATCAGCGCTATTCCCGTTCCAGGTCTGACCATGGATACCACGGCCTCTAACTTTGCCAATGCCAAGAGCGACGCCTCTAAAGAGGATATTGCAGCAGGTCTCATCCACATGGTACTCCAGTCGATAGGCTCTGCAGCATGGCTGGCCTCTTTAGGCAGCAACATCCACGACTTCGTGCTCATCGGCAACCTGTCGCTTCTACCTCAGTGCAAAGAAGTATTCCCTGCATTGGAAACACTCTATCACATTCGTTTCCACATTCCGAAGTATTCGCAATACTGCACTGCCATCGGTGCTGCCCTCGATTACACGATCAACGGAAAGAAATAATATTTTTCCCCAATAACATAAAGCCCCGTCATTGGCGGGGCTTTATGATAGAATTTTGTGGATTAGAAGGGGAAGCCCTGGGGTTGTGGGGCTTTCTCTGGATCGCCAAAGAATGAAGCCTCTTCATCCTTGTCGTTCAACTTGAAGACCATGAACTTCGTATTCTGATCTGTACATGGAGCCCATACACCACCTTGAGGTCCGTTAGGATCGCTATACTTCACGAAGTTACTCCAAGCGGTGAGCATCTTCTCTGAGAGATCCCAGTCGCCCTTGGTCCAAGGGCGCCAGCAGTGCTTCAGACTCTTGAAGATAAACCAAAGGTCGCTGGAGTGGAAGGCACCCTTCAGACGCTGGGTTACCTCAGGATGAGAACCATCATCGGGCAACGGACGTGCAAACTCATAAGCCCAGGCCTTGCCACCCTTCTGCTGACGGACCTTACAGAACTCAGCAATGTTGGGAGCCATATTGCCCATGTCATTGAGTGTGTAACCAATCATATAAGGTACATCGGCCAAAGTGCCTTCGCGAGTGGCATCGTCGAAACTCTTGACACATACATAACCATCAATCATTGGCATAAAGGGCAGTCCACGACGCATGAATGCCATGGGGCCAGTAGGCTGCTGACCATCGTCGTTTACCTGATAATAGAGGGTGTTGAGAGCAAAAATGGTCTCAGTGCTAGCTTGACGCATCTTCTGAAGATCTGTCAGTCCGGCCCAGTCGAATACCTTCTTTGCATTGGCTTCAGCCTCGGCAAAAGTACCACCACTGTAACGGGCACCGATCTGACCACCCTTACCATCGGGGAGGGCAAGTCCCTGGGCACTCATAATCACAGCCTTGTGGAACAGACCACGAGCCAGAGGACTCTCGCAGAGCGTACGAACGCTACCACCACCAGCACTCTGTCCGAAGATGGTCACGTTGTCAGGATCGCCACCAAACTGGGCGATATTCTTTTTGATCCACTTCAGGGCCTCAATCTGATCGAGGATACCATAGTTGCCAGATACCTTGTGAGGATTCTCGGCTGAGAGAGCAGGGTGAACGAGGAATCCAAACACACCCAGACGATAGTTGATCGATACGAGCACTACGTCCTTAGCACCCCATTCCTGTCCGTCGAACTCAGGCTCTGAGCCAAAGCCCTCACGGAAGCCACCACCATGAATCCACAAGGCCACAGGGAGTTTCTTGTTGACCTGACCTGGAGCCTTGGTCCATACATTCAGATACAGACAATCCTCACTGAAAGCGGCCTCCTTACCATAACCCCATTCAGTGTAGTAACCACCAGGATACTGGATGGCCTGATAGCTGGGACGTCCAAAGGTATCACAGATCTTCACGCCTTTCCAAGGTATGATGGGCTGAGGAGCCTTCCAACGGTTCTCCTTGATGGGAGGAGCAGCATAAGGAATGCCACGATACACAAACACATCAGGATGATCATCGGTCAAGACACCTTGTACCTGACCACCTTCAATTGTTAACACAGGGTTTTCAGCTGCATTTGCAGACACTGCTACCATGAGCAGGAGAGTTGATAATAGTTTTTTCATCTTTTATTGTTGTTTAGTAACTAGGTTTTTAAACGAGGTTCCAAAGATGATGTACTGGGTATTACCAGCGATGGTGCCTTCGTTCTGTCCCCAGAGGAAGGGCCAGTCGTCGAAGTTCTCAAAATGATCGGGCTGACGGAACAACAATCCTGGGGCTACATTGCCAGGAATAGCTGAGAAGTCAGCACGGTTGTTGCCATAGAACACCTGCTTAGGACGGGCTGCACCAACAACGGCGACAAACGAGTAGTTATGGTAAGGATGACAACCATAGAGCCAGTTGGTTACACGATAGATCTCGTCTTTGCTCACAATGTCGGGATAATAGAGATGGGCATAATTCACTGCTATACCGAAATTGAGCACCATGTTTACACCAGCCCAGTTGCCCAGTCCGATGGGTACACCATAGGGATTGTTCTTGTCGAAGCCTTTGACATAGTCGGCGAATTCCTTAACAAGCGGGCGAAGGCTCTGCTTATAGGCCTCATCCTTCATCGGGATGCTGTCGAGGGCTGTCTGTAGTTTATTTGTAATATTGCCACCAATCAGCCAAGTGAAGTCTGCATCGGCTTGTCTGTCACGACGTACTTTTTGCTCTTTCAGTAGTTGTTCTGCCTCAGAGCGCAGACGATCAGCCTGTCGTTGAGCACGCTCCGCCAGATCGTCGTTATAGCCACGAAGCACACGGGCAGCAGAAGTAAAGACACCAGCAGCCTGAAGGTCGAGACGAGGATTACGAGTAGTGAAAGCCCACATGTCATCGGGTGTTCCACTACGTTTGCCATCCGATGATACCTCGTAGGGCTTCAGCGATGGATCATAGTGCAAACCATCGGTAATAGAGGCTGCATCGCCCAGGTGATGATAGTTGTCGAGCACAGAGTTCGAGAGTGTTGAAGACATATGCCCAATCTGCTCTGCCTGAGCCACGAGGTTCAGGATACCATGCTCGATGAACTGCAGAATATCAGGTATACCATCAGGACGATGAAGATCCACATAGCGTTGCTTCTGACTCACGAAAGTCTCATCGCGCTGGGGTTTGAAGAGTTCCCAGGCACGGATTAGGTTCTGTACCACATTGATGTTTGAGCCCGTTTCGATGTCGAAATCGCCAGCATCGAAGAATCCGCCAATGTTCAGACCAGGAATCAGTTCCAACGGCTTATACTTCGTATCTGTGGTTGGGCCTTGTCTATGTAGGTCGAAGTGATCGCTCTCAGGTGCCTGAAGATAGCCCTCCTTGAAAGGCTCACCATGCCATGTGCGATAACCCTCGTTCACATACATGTGGTTCATATGGATGGGTACCCAGACATCGGTAGTGGCATCAGTGATCTTATCGTATACATGCTCGTCGATCAGGAAGTTGTTGGTCTTCGTGTTGCCATATTGGATATAGTAGATGCCAGGCTGCTTGACTGAAGAGAAATCGAACTTCACATAATTATATTTATAATAGGCTCCCCAAGTCTTGATGTCGCCTTTAAAGGCCTCTTCCGTTGTGCCATCATCCTTAATGCGAATAAGTGAGGCCGTGGGTTGCACCTTGTCCAGTTTGTCTAGTTCGATCACAGCCACCTTGGGTTGCTCTGGGATATAACCTACCTGACTGAACCCGATGTTGGGCTCACGAATCCAACCAGGGATGGCGTGAGGCTCTACTGTCCAGGTAACCACCTTGCCCGTCTTGCCTTTTGGCAGAACACTACGCAATACAAACCAACCATTTTGGGCCAGCATGCGTCCATCGAAAAGCTGAAGTTCTGCATCCTCACTGCTGATACGGATCATACGTTCTGGGGCATCAGAAGCGATGAGGATATGATGACCTTTCTCGAGAGGTATGGGATCGACGAAGCGATCGGTACCACGATCATCGTATGTCTTGAAGCCTTTAAACTGACGAGGCTTTTCGCTATTCGGACGAGTAATCGTCTGACTCGTAGCATAACGTGGAAAACGATTCAAACGACCATCCATCGTAAAGGTTTTGAGCCAATACTGCGAGGGCAGAAACTCAAGGTTGAATCCAGCCTCACCAGCCAATTTCTCAGGCACAGGTTTGTCGAGCCAAACTGCTATCTCCACAGCTTTGCCCTTGGCTGTAACCACAACACGACTGTCGAAGTCATAATCGTCATAACGCATGGCAACCTCTATACTCTGGTTGTCCTTGTCTACCTTACGACTCGTCATCTTGGGCACCAAGTCCCATTGCTCCGGGGTATTGTTCAATCGAACAGCACCACCCTGAATGGTGCGAACACCATGATGAATAATCTCGATGCCAGAATTCTTCTCGTCGTTGAATCCGCCATTAAAGCTGTTGCTGAATACGAGAATGTTAACACCCTGACGCTCGAAATACTCACGATCGTTAAGTCTCAGATCCTGTGCTCGACACACTGTGGTGGCGAGCAAGGTCAGTGATAATAGAAATAGTTTTTGCATATTACTTTAATGTTTAGTTATTGTGAAGGATTTCTTTAACTTTCTTGGCTATCTCTTCTGCGGATGTTGCCTTGCATGGCTGGAGATACCAACGCACAGTCCAGCTCAGTTCCTCCTTGGGCTTCAGTGTAGTATAGGCGCCTTGACTCTCCAACTCGATATAGGTCTTGCCACGATTTACATACACCTGTATCTCTGCCTCGCCTGGAGCAGGCTGCTGGGCATCGAGATCCTGGAATTTCTTAACAAGCAACAGTCCCTTTTCTTTGCTGCAATAGGCCAGCCAACCCTTACCATCGGTATTTACCTTACGATTCTCATTAGCCTCATCGGGCTGATACCAGGCCATACCATGCTCGTCCTTGAAACTCATCAGTCCTGCAGGCCAGATGCTATCACAGACTTCAAAGAAGATAAGACCATCCTCGTTGGGCACACGGGTAATCTCCCATGGAGCCACCTTTCGCACCTCGTCGCTCTCATTAATAATAGAATAGGTGATGACGAAAGCCTCTTCTTTTTCGTCGATGGCGAACTGCTTACGGATGCGATACTTCAGCTTCTCTGACACGCCACTGGTCATGGTGAGTACATTGCCGTCCTGCTTCATCTCGTAAGGTTTCTTGTCATATTCAGGTACAGGGGGCCAGTACCATTCCTTCTGCGGACTGGTCCAGAAAGTACTACCAAAGGTCTCAGGCCATCTCGACTGAGAGATGATTTCCTGATCGTCGTACTTGAAGGAAAGGATCTTTCCGCCTTTGGCCCCATCTATGGCCATTGTGAGATGACCATTCTTCAGACACTGCAAACCTTCATGATTATCCTGTGCATCAGCGGACTGTGCTGATGCTGTTCCACATCCCATGGTCACTGCCAACAGGAGTGATGTGATTAATTGCTTCATAATGAATACTTTTCGTTGATAATATTACCTATTTATAATACGTAGATAAAGGGCAAAAGTCAAAAGCAACGGCTGATATTTATAGAACATTAACGTTGTGGCGTTGGTTTTTCGACCACTTATTAGTACTTTTGCAAGTCGTATGGAGAAACTTTGGAATAAAAACTACTGTAAGGTAATGACAGCCAACTTTACGCTGTTCTTTGCTTTTTACGTGCTGACACCCCTGTTGCCACTCTACCTGAGCGAGCATTTCGGGGCGACGAAGGACGTGATAGGTCTGGTGCTCTCAGGCTATACCATCACAGCCTTACTCATCCGTCCGTTCAGTGGTTATGTAGTTGATTCGTTTCCTCGCAAAACGGTGCTGATGATTGCCTTCGGAGGCTTTGCCATTTTCTTTGCTGGCTATCTGGCTGCTTCCACCTTGTTGCTGTTTATGATAGTGAGAACACTCCATGGCGGACCCTTTGGTATGTTGACAACTGCCAATGCCACAGCTGCTATTGATGTTTTGCCTTCGAGTCGCAGAACGGAGGGCATAGGCTACTACGGACTGAGTAATAACCTCGGTATGGCTCTGGCTCCCACCATCGGTATCTTTATATACCAACTCACCAACAGTTTCGAGCTCCTGTTCTGGTTGGCGCTGATTGTGGCTTGTGTGGGATGGCTGGTGGATTCAACGGTTACTTTCTCAGAAAAGGAAATTGTGCGCAATAAGTCGAAACTCTCGTGGGACCGTTTCTTCCTGATACGAGGCTGGCTCATTGGCATAAATATGATAGCCTTCGGATTCAGCTTTGGCGTGCTGAGCAACTATCTGGCCATTTATGGCAAGGAGGCGATGGGCATCATGGGAGGTACGGGTACTTACTTTATGCTCTGTTCTGTAGGACTGATGATCTCTCGTCTGCAAGGCAGCAAGGGATTGCGAAACGGACGTGTGACTCATAATGCTGGCGAGGGAATGGTCATTTCGCTTATTGGCTACACCTTATTTATATTAATGCCCACCTTCTTCCCAGAGAATCATTCTGCCATCATGGTGGGTTATTACGGTTCGGCTTTGCTGATAGGCTTGGGCAACGGACACATGTGGCCAGCTTTCCAGAATATGACCATCAACGTGGCCAAGAACAACCAGCGAGGCACTGCCAACTCTACAATCCTCATCTCATGGGACATCGGCATGGGACTTGGCATTCTCATTGGTGGTATCGTCGCTGAGCTTATCAGCTATGGGGCTGCTTTCTGGACAGTAGTACTCATCAATGCCTCAGGTGTCGCCTGCTATTTCCTGGCCACAAAGTCCTTCTTCCTCCGCAGGAATCTGAATCCGACAGTGAGATAAAATGTATTCTTCGCCTATCGATAGATAGTCTAAAGTCCAAGAAAAGATAAGGTAGACTATAAGCAAGCAACTTACTCCCTTTTAAATTCTCTAGAGAATTTGGAGGTTTAGACGGAGTAAACCCAGACTTTAGACGGAGTAAAGTCCTAAATTCTCTAGAGAATTTATCAGATTATAACGACCAAAACAACCCTTTAAAGGCAGATGCATATGACTTTCAACGGTCTAAAGAGCCCATTTCCGCCTCTATTTTTGCCAATTTGGACCAATTTTATGTAGTTTTAATGTAGTTTTATGTAGGCATGTAGGCTACTTTGAGAATTTCACGAACGATTATTATAGCATGATAATCACTTTCGTACACAAAGAAAAGCAGCTCCCCAGCACAATGGTTGGGGAGCTGAAGTATTTGAAAAAGAGAAATCTTTTAAATCACATGCAATCCGAGGAAGACCATAAGGCCGTTCATGAGGATCCAGAAGATGGCGAATGGCATCGTCTTACGCATGATGTCACCATCCTGACCTTCCATATCACAAGCGGCTGTAGCGATGGCTATCGACTGAGGCGAAAGCAGCTTACCACCTTCAGAACCAGCACAGTTAGCAGCAGCAAGCCAGTTGGTTTCGCTACCTGTTACTCCGAAGAACGTACCCTGATTTACCAATCCCAGATCGCTGGCAGCTGTAGCCTGCAACTTTCCAAAGAGAATATTGGCATTGGTGGCCGATCCTGTTACAAAGGTTCCGATAGAACCAATAAGTGGTGCAAAGAACGGGAAGGCTGCTCCTGTGAGAAGAACGAGTCCCTTGGCGATATCGTTGGTCATACCTGTATTGTTCATCAGCATAGCCATAGCCACAAGGCAGCAGATGGTTACAACCGTCTTCTGCAGATTGAGTGTGGTCTTAGCCAACAGCTTCAACAGTTTGCCAATGCTCATGCCCTGAATCAATCCACCAATCACAGCACCCAGGAAAATCATCAGACCTGCATTCGACAGCCAGCCAAACTTAAAGGTGTTACCAATCACTGGCAGATCGAACTTGGTTACCAGCGTCTGGTTCAGAACCTCATTGATGGGGGGAACGATCTTACTCGAAATGAGGATGAAGAAGATAATCAGTCCATAAACGCTCCAAGCCTTGAGGGTCTTTGCGAGTCCAAACTTCTTTTTCTCCACAATCACCTCGTCAGCAGGATTCTCATCGCGGATGAAGAGTTTGTTGTATATCAGCATGGCGATGATGGCAGCTACAGAGCCCAGGATGGCTGGCGTCTCAGGGCCAATGAAGTGGGCGCAGCAGAACTGCACGATGATAGAGCAGGTTCCCACGAAGAGGGCGATGGTGATGTTCTTCAGGATCTTCGTCTTATCCGTCATCATTAGGATGAGGAATGGGGTGATGTAGAACATCAGCGAGAGCTGCAGAATAATAAATGTGGCCACCTCGCAGAGTTCCTCTGGTGTTGCCACACCACTTGCAGCCACCTGATTAGCCAGCGTGGTTGCAGGCAATCCCACAGCACCAAAGCCTACGGCTACCGTATTGGCTACCAGACAGATAACAGCCGAGAACATGGGTTTGAATCCCAAACCTATCAGGATGGCAGCAGGGATAGCCACAGCTGTTCCGAAGCCAGCCATACCCTCGAGCACACCACCAAGACCCCAAGTCAGCAACAATACCAACAAGCCCTTGTCGGATGTCATCTGTATGAACTGCGTCTTGATGGTCTCAATCTCCTTCGTTTCGCAAAGAATGTTGTAACTGAAGATGGCGCAGATGATAATCAGGATAATGGGGAAACATGCCTTCAGGAATCCCTCCACGACAGACCAAAGGGTGATGCCAAAGATAGAAGCCTCTGCATACTTCTCAGGGATAATACCCATAGCTGGAACGGCAAACAGGGCCAACAGGATTGTTACTATCAGCGTGATAATAGCACTCTTGTAGCCAGACACTTTAAAGCCCATCATCAAGACAATGAGCAATAGAATTGGAATTACAGATACTAATGCTGTCATAGGAGTTCAGTTATTCGGTGAATATTATACAAGTTTGGCCACAAATATACAAAGATTATCGCATAATTCCATATTATTTTAGTGAAAAAATCAAAAACGGCGAAAAACAATACATCATTCATCATACATAATTCATAATTATTTCGTATATTTGCGCCATAATAATACACATAAATAATAACAAAAACCAACAACTGCCTATGATCAATCAGTTTTTATCAGACCTCAAGCAGTTTCTGCCGTCTGACCGTATTTATACCGATGAGCTCCGTACGCTCGGATGGGGTACCGATGCCAGTTTCTATCGTCAGATTCCAAAGGTTGTCATCCGCAGTGATGGCGAGGAAGAGATATCCAGAATCATCAAGACTTGTAAGAAGTACAACCTGCCTTTCACCTTCCGTGCAGCAGGTACTTCGCTCTCAGGACAGAGTTGTACAGACAGCGTTCTGATTGTGGCAGGTAAACATTGGGAGAAGTATGAGATTGGCGAGAATCAGGATACCATTAAGCTACAGCCAGGTATCGTGGGCGCTCGCGTCAACGAAATTTTGAGGCCCTATGGACGTGTGTTCCCACCCGATCCTGCCTCAATAGGTTCAGCAATGGTGGGAGGTATTGTGATAAATAATGCCTCAGGCATGAACTGTGGCGTACATGCCAACAGCGATCGCATGATGGTTTCTGCTCGTATCATCTTGACCGATGGAACGATTCTCGATACAAGTGACGAAGCCAGCAAGGAAGCTTTCCGCAAGAGTCATCCTGAGTTTATCGCTAAGATAGAAGCCCTACGCGACAAGGTTCGTGCTGACGAGCAACTGGCCTCGCGTATACGTACCAAATATTCTATTAAGAATGTGACGGGACTGAACCTCCGTCCGCTGGTGGCTTACGACGATCCTTTCGACATCATCGCTCACTCGATGGTAGGTTCCGAAGGTACACTGGCCTTCCTCTCTGAGGTAACCATGAAGACGCTTTACGACTATAAGTACAAGGCCTCGGCCATGGTTTACTTCCTCACCATGAAGGAGAGTTGCGAAGCTGTGGTAGCTATGAAGAAGCTGAAATCTGGCGATGATGACCTGAAGATGAGCGCAGAGAATCTGATGGTGAAGAGTGCTGAGATGCTCGACTATATGTCGCTGAACTCTGTGGATGATCCAGTATTCCTGCAATACAAGCAGGATGTGGATGCAGGAAAGATAGAGGGTGTGGAACCAGGCGACTATCACAACCTCACAGCTATCCTTACAGAGACGAAGGGCATCACCCACGAACAACTGTTGGAGAAGATTGAGAAGATTAAAGCGTGTCTGGGTCAGTTTAAGCTCTACATCCCTGCTGAGTTTACAGAGGATCCTGCCGTCTATGGCAAGTACTGGGCCATCCGCTCTGGTATCTTCCCCAGCGTAGGAGGTACTCGCCCCATTGGCACCTCATGTCTCATCGAGGATGTGGCTTTCCCCATCGAGTCGTTGCCTGAAGCAACAGTAAAACTGCAGAAACTTATAGCTGATCATGGTTACGACGATGCCTGTATCTATGGTCATGCCTTTGAGGGTAACTACCACTTCATCCTGAACCAGAGCTTTGCTGACGAGCATGAGGTAGCACGTTATGCAGAGATGATGCGCGACGTGGCCAAACTCGTGGTTGAGGGCTACGATGGTTCTCTGAAGGCTGAACACGGAACGGGTAGGAATATGGCTCCGTTTGTAAAGTCCGAATGGGGCGAGAAGGCTTACGAGGCCATGAAGGAGCTCAAGGCTATCTTCGATCCAGACGGATTGCTGAATCAGGGTGTCATCTTCAACGACGATCCCGACTGCTTCATCAAGTGTCTGAAGCCACTGCCCGTACTCGACTACGACTTCAAGAAAGTGCCCGATGGCGGACACTACCTGATGGATCCGAAACTATCCACTGCCAAGGAAACCATCGAACAGGTGAAGCGTGCCAACAAGTGTATCGAGTGTGGTTTCTGCGAGGTAAACTGCATGTCGTGTGGACTCACACTTTCATCGAGAATGCGTATTGCTGTTCAGCGAGAGATACGCGATTTGGAAGCTACAGGTCGCGATCCGCAACGACTGGCTACGTTGAAGAAACAGTATAAGTACTATGGCGATCAGACTTGTGCTACTGATGGACTCTGCTCTACCTCATGTCCGATGAAGATCAACACTGGCGAACTGACCCACATCATCCGTCAGATGGATATGCTTAACAATGATCTGGGTTATCAGGTGGGCGAATTCGCTGCTAACCACATGGCGGGTATCAAGAGTGGTCTGCGCTTAGTACTTGATGTAGCCCATACAGCCCACATTACACTAGGTCCGAAGCTTATGACCAATGTCTGTCGTACGATGAACAAGATGGGCTTGCCCCTCTGGACCACTGCTATGCCAAAGAAGAAACGTCAGCCTAAGAAGAGCGATCTCACGCAGTTCATCATCGAGAAGTCAATTCCAAAGAAAGAAGAGGAGCACTCCGACCTGAAGGTGGTCTACTTCCCCAGCTGTATCAACCAGACCATGGGTCAGTCTAAACAAGGCAATATGAAGCATGCCCTTGTCGACGAGGTAATCCAACTGATGGCGAAGGCTGGCTACGAGGTTATCTTCCCTGAAGGCATGGAACGTATGTGTTGTGGACAGATCTGGGAGTCGAAGGGTATGCTCGATATAGCCGACCGTAAGAGTGCTGAATTAGAGAAAGCACTTTGGATTGCCTCTGAAGGGGGCAAGTATCCTGTACTCTGCGCCCAAAGTCCTTGTCTGCATCGCATGAAGAAGGTGATGAAGAAGATGAAGCTTTACGAGCCTGCTGAGTTTATCATGAAATATCTCGTGGATCGACTTGATTTCCACCAGACGGATAAGCGTATCGCCCTGCATTTGACATGTTCTACCCGTCAAATGGGTGTCGACAAAGACATGATAGCTCTCGCCAAGCTTTGCTCCACCAATGTATTCCTGCCTGAGGGTGTGGGTTGTTGTGGATTCGCAGGCGATCGTGGTTTCACCTTCCCCGAGTTGAACAAGTATGGACTAAGAAAGCTCCGTCCACAGATCGAGGCTAACAAGATTGAGGTGGGCTATTCGAACTCACGTACCTGTGAAATCGGACTCGAAACCAATACAGGTATACCTTATATGAGTATCATCTATCTGGTGAACCTCTGTACGACGCCCAAAAAGCAAGAATAGTTTCACTTTATAACATTTCGTCGCATTTTTGTGACAATCTAAAATAAATAGGCCGAGTTTTCGGCCTATTTTGTTACTTTTAGGCTAAATAAATCATTAGTTGCATATCATCTTGGAAAAACTCAGCCAAAAATTTGGTATTCTGCCCTTTTTGCAGTATCTTTGCGCCCAAAATTAAGCAGAACAACATTATTTATACTAAAAAATGGCGAATAACAACTCATTCGTAGGTTCCAAAATCAAGGGACTTCGTGAAACCAAGAATCTCAGCATCGAGGAGATTGCAGAGCGTAGCGGCTTGACCGTAGAGCAGATAAACAGTATTGAAAACGATGTGAACCTTCCTTCATTAGGTCCGCTGATTAAGATAGCCCGTGCACTAGGTGTGCGCCTAGGAACGTTTATGGACGATAACGATGCTTTGGGCCCTGTTGTCACTCGCGCCAAGGATCGCGAGAAGGATAGCAGCATCAGCTTCTCTAACGGAGCCACCGATGCTCGCAAGCATATGGAGTATCATCCGCTGGCTCAGCAGAAGGCTGGTCGCCACATGGAGCCGTTCGTCATCGACATCAATCCCGAGGAGAATCCCAATTTCCAACTCTCAGCCCACGAGGGTGAGGAGTTCATCTACGTGATGCAGGGAGAGGTCGAGATAGAATATGGCAAGGATAAATACCTGCTCACAGAGGGTGATTCCATTTTCTACGATAGTATTGTGAAGCACCACGTTCATGGTGCCCCTGGAAAGAGCGCCAAGATCCTCGCAGTAGTATATATTCCATTCTGATACATTAAACATTAAAGATTAAATATTAAATTTCAGAATGAGCAACATAAAATTAGATATGGCAGGAAGGCCGCTTCCTGATCGCACCTACCCTGCAGAAACGGGTTCCAAGGGTTATAAGCTGTGGGAACGAACATTAGGAGAATGGCTCGAATACTGGGCTGAGACTACCCCCGATAAAGAATACATCGTTTACTCTGATAGAGATTTAAGATTCACATGGAGTAAGTTCAACGAGCGTGTGGACAATCTCGCCAAGGGTTTGATCAGCATAGGTGTAAAGAAAGGTTCTAACGTGGGTATCTGGGCCACAAACGTGCCCGACTGGCTTACTTTCTTATATGCCACTGCTAAGATCGGTGCCGTGCTGGTAACGGTAAACACCAACTACAAGCAGAACGAGCTGGAGTATCTGTGTAAGGACTCTGATATGGAGGTACTTTGTATCACCGATGGTACATGGGATTGTAACTATGTAGATATGACCTATACCATGCTGCCAGAGTTGAAGACCTGTGAACGCGGTCATCTGAACAGCGAACGATTCCCATACTTAAAGAATGTGGTTTACATCGGTATGGAGAAGTATCGTGGTATGTACAACACCGCTGAGCTGTTGCTGCTGGGTCAGAACGTAGAGGACGAGACACTGAACGAGATGAAGAAACAGGTAAGCTGCTACGATGTGTGCAATATGCAGTACACTAGCGGTACTACGGGATTCCCCAAGGGCGTGATGCTTACTCACTTCGGTATCTCTAACGATGGTTACTTTACAGGCGAGAATATGGGCTTTACACAGGATGACAAACTCTGCGTCTGTGTACCCCTGTTCCACTGCTTCGGTGTAGTGCTTGCTACGATGAACTGCCTGACTCACGGTTGTACTGAGGTAATGGTTGAAAAGTTCGATCCCCTTGTAGTGCTGGCGTCTATCCATAAGGAGCGTTGTACGGCTGTCTATGGTGTACCCACCATGTTTATTGCGGAACTCAACCATCCCATGTTCGATATGTTCGACCTCACCTGTCTGCGTACAGGTATCATGGCTGGTTCGCTCTGTCCTATCGAACTCATGAAGCAGGTATCTGAAAAGATGTACATGACTATCACCAGCGTTTACGGACTCACTGAGTCTTCGCCTGGTATGACGCAGACCTGTCTGAACGATACCTTCGAGCAGCGTTGCACCACCGTAGGTCGCGACTTCCCATTCGTCGACGTAAAAGTGCTTGATCCTGAGACAGGCGAAGAGTGTCCTGTAGGTGTTCAAGGCGAGATGTGCTGTAAAGGCTTCAATGTCATGAAGGGCTATTATAAGAATCCCGAGGCTACTGCTGAGGTCATCGACAAGAATGGTTATCTGCATTCTGGAGATCTGGGTGTAAAGGACAAGGAAGGTTTCTATAAGATTACAGGTCGTATCAAAGATATGATTATCCGTGGTGGTGAGAATATCTATCCACGTGAGATTGAAGAGTTCCTCTATCACATGCCTGGCATTCGTGACGTCCAGGTGGCAGCTGTCCCCTCTAAGAAATATGGCGAGGCCGTTGGTGCCTTCATCATCCTCGAAGAGGGTGCCAAGATGACTGCCGAGGACGTGCAGTTGTTCTGTCGTGGCAAGATAGCACGCTATAAGATACCTAAGTACGTATTCTTCATCGACCAGTTCCCGCTGACAGGTTCAGGCAAGATCCAGAAGTTCAAACTCAAGGAGATGAGTCTGAAACTCTGCGAAGAACAAGGCATCGAAGTTGTATAAACCAAAGAAAAAGAGCTTAGCGTTTTGCTAAGCTCTTTTCTAATTAATCAAGGACTGTTATTCTCATTTCAATATCATCTACTGGCCGGTCGGCGCGTCCAGTTGCGGTGCCTTGTATCATTTCAACCACATCAAGACCTTCCTCAACTTCACCGAATACAGTATATTGACCGTCAAGATGGGGAGTTCCACCGACTGATGAATAGATCTTCAACTGTTCATCAGACAGTCCTGATTTACCTACCCTACTTTCTGCTTCCGCTGCAAGTTTGTCTTGAAGTTCCTGAAGCCCTTCACGATTCCTGTCACGACGCATCTGCATAATCTCAGCTCGATGTTCTGATGCAAGCAAATTAAACACATTCTGTACTTTCTGCATTCGAAGCTGTTTGGAGAACTGGCGTAACTGTCCTTCATTGTAGACTTGTCCCCAGACGATGTAGAACTGCGAACCGCTACTACGACGTTCAGGATTCACTTCATCACCTTGTCTTGCAGCAGCCAATGCTCCACGCTTGTGGAATAGTCCGTCTTTAATTTCCGCTTCAAGTGTATAGTCCGGACCGCCAACACCGAGCATCTTTCCTGCAGGGGCACCCTTTGAGTCTGGGTCGCCTCCCTGAATCATAAAGTCCTTAATTACCCTATGGAATAGTGTTCCATCATAATACCCATCCTTTACCAGTTTTACAAAATTGTCACGATGGATGGGAGTCTCGTCGTAAAGGCGAACAACAATGTCGCCAAGCATGGTTTGAATCTTTACTTTCATAAACTATCCTAATTATTTGTGCAAAGGTACAAATAATCATGGAATTATGAGTACCTTTGCCCTCTGATTTAATAAGATTTGTGATATGGACTACCTGCCGAAAGATCCTGCCATACTGGTTTCGAGCGTGAACATGCTCCTGAGAGACGAGGAGTTTGACACGCTTGAATCTTTGTGCTATAACTTTGGGACGGAGCCTAAAGAGATGAAGAACTACCTATACGAGCACGGATTTATGTATAGTGAGAAACAGAAGCAATTTCGCCCGATAGGTTATGACTCAGTAACAAGATGATAACAAAAGACAGTATCGAGACCGCCTACAGTTTCCTGCATCAGAAGCAGCGCATCTATGTTCATTCCACGCTCGACTGGCAGAAGGATGACATAGAACTGGCCATTTCTGACTATGCCAATGACATGAGCCAGGAACTATATGACGCCATCAGTGGCGGCAGGGCAGACTTCCTCCGTGATCACAAGCGGTTTAAGGAGGATATCACCAAGGCCGTCGAGATACTTGAAAAGATGCTATAACGATTATGGAGAATTTTGATAACGGAGATGATGTCTCTTGAACCCTTTATTATTCAGGAAATCACGAAATTCGAAATTAAACTTTCATAAAAGTAAAACGGAACCTCAAACGGAACCTCTAAAGGGAAGAAACAAAAAACCCGCTGAAAATCAGCGGGTCTCAAAATTAATAAGCGGAGAGAGAGGGATTCGAACCCCCGGTGCCTCTCAGCACGGTAGTTTTCAAGACTACTGTAATCGACCACTCTACCATCTCTCCAGTGCTCTGATGTCTCGAAAGCGAGTGCAAAGGTACGGAGTT
>JAEEGJ010002448.1_pt1 | contig 96085 bp, 78 predicted proteins | sample 8958761 | NCBI WGS metagenome assembly JAEEGJ01 (sample SAMN16246546, study PRJNA631951) | gut metagenome | biome: gut microbiome; feature: rumen; material: RS-attached | host: Bos | place: Iran: Karaj | collected 2018-10 | reverse complement strand
TAAGCCGCCTCGGCACCAACAGAGTGGATGCGCTCAAGGGCGTTTTCTTTTCCGTTGAGGAAGGCGAATACGTAGCTATAATGGGTGAGTCCGGTTCCGGTAAGACCACACTTCTTAATATTCTTGCCGCACTCGACAAGCCTACCGGCGGTTCCGTATTTTTAAGAGGCAAAAACGTTGTGGATATCAAAGAAAGCGACATGGCGGTATTCAGACGTGACAACCTCGGATACGTGTTCCAGGACTTTAACCTTATCGATTCTTTTTCCATAAGAGATAACATTTTCCTTCCCCTGGTACTGCGCGGTGAGAAGCACAAGGAAATGGAGGCAAAGCTCGAGCCCATAGCGGGGCAGCTCGGCATTTCGGAACTTCTTGATAAATACCCTTACGAAGTATCCGGCGGTCAGAAGCAGAGAGCGGCAGTGGCAAGAGCCATTATCACAGATCCCCAGCTTCTTCTTGCGGACGAGCCTACGGGTGCACTTGACTCCAAGTCCACCGACGAGCTTCTGGATGTATTTGAGACCATCAACAAAACAGGTCAGACCATCCTCATGGTTACTCACTCCACCAAGGCGGCCAGCCACGCAAAACGTGTTCTTTTTATTAAGGACGGTGTTGTGTTCCATGAACTTTACAGGGGAGAAAAGAACTTTGAGGAGATGTACAAGGCCATTTCCGACACTCTGACCCTTCTTTCACAGGGAGGTAAGTAATATGAGCGCAGGATTATTTACCAGACTTGCGGTTGACGGTATCAAGAAAAATAAAAAGCTGTATATACCCTACATTATTTCCCTCGCAGGAATGGTAGCCATTTCTTACGTGCTTTATTACCTTACGGAAGCACCTGCCATTACGAGGATGAGAGGTGCTTCGGTGCTTGCGGTGGTAATGGCCATGGGTAAGGTTGTTATGGTAGTGTTCAGCTGTCTGTTCCTGCTTTACACCAATTCGTTTCTTGCCAAAAGAAGAAACTTTGAATTCGCCCTTTACAACATACTTGGTATGAACAAAAGAAACGTTGTAAGAATCCTCCTCGGAGAAACCGTAATGGTGGGTTCTATGGGCCTTATCCTCGGATTTGCGGCCGGCATTCTTTTGTCAAAATTTTTTGAACTGATACTTGTAAAAATGTGCAATTATCCGGCAGATTACAGTTTTTATCTTTCGGTTAAGTCCATAATAATGCTTGTTGTCTTTTACGTTGCCATAATGCTGATTCTTTTTATCTTCTCGGCAGGCAAGATTATTATCAACAAGCCTATCGAGCTGTTAAGAAGCACGAACGCGGGAGAGAAGGAGCCTAAGACCAACATTTTGTTTGCCCTCGGTGGCATCGGACTTTTGGGAGCGGCATATTATATGGCGGTTACCATTGAAGACCCTCTTTCTTCTTTGAACGTTTTCTTTATCGCCGTGCTCATGGTTATAGTGGGTACATATATGCTTTTCCAGGCGGGCAGTATTTTTATCTGCAAGCTCCTTAAGAAAAATAAAAAGTATTACTACGATCCCAGACATTTCGTTCCCGTATCCGGTATGATTTACCGTATGAAGAGAAACGGTGCGGGACTTGCCACCATATGTATTCTTGCCACCATGGTTATGGTAATGCTTGGCTCCACGGGTTCTTTGTTCTTTGGCTTGAATTCAACCATCGACAAGATGTATCGGTACGATATCAATATCAATTCCGTCGGTATTAATGAGTATGAAGATTGGAAGAGCTTAAACTCAGATATGTTTAATAAGGACATTCTTGAAATCTTCGATTATATTAAACCTGAGGATGTGCACTTCGAACGTTACGAAACCTTTATTGCTTTGAAAACAAAAGACGGTGCCGATTTTATAGATGAAGACAAGAACTTACTGCCCGGAGATGTGGCCAATTACATGATGATCGAAGCGCAGTCGCTTGCCGATTACAACAAAAACACCGGCAATAATATTTCTTTGGAAGATGACGAAGTATTTCTTTTGTCCGCCACCGCAAACTTTAAAAAGGATGTAATGGTATTAAACGACCTTGAGTATAAGGTTAAGGGCAAAGAAGAAGGATTCAGTTTCAATACGGATATAATAAGCAGCTACAGAATTGTAGTTAAAGACCTTGATAAACTTAATGATTATGTAAAAAGTTTAAACGGCGAGAGATTGTTTTATGCAACATGGGGATTTGATACCCTTAAAGACCCGGATGACGATATCAGCCGTTCACATGCTTTGGATGAACGTCTTAACGATGCATACATCAGATCCAAGGCCGAAGAAAGATTTGAGGTCACCGAAATGTATGCAAGTCTTTTGCTCTTAGGGGTATTCTTAAGCATAGTATTTATGGGTGCTTGTGCATTTATCATATACTTTAAGCAGCTTACAGAAGGATATGAAGATGCCGGAGCTTACAAGACCATGAGAAGCGTGGGTATGACCAAAAAAGAAATCAAGAAGGGCATCAATTCCCAGACCCTTATCACTTTCTTTTCACCTTTGTTCATGGCAGCCATCCACCTTGCTTTCTCAGCGCCTTTGGTGCATAAGCTTATGATAATCGTAGGTTTGACCGATGTTTTGGTATTTGCAATATCGTACGTGATTTGCTTTGCCGCCTTTGCGATTTTCTACCTTTTTGTGTACAAAAAGACCGTAAAAGCATATGTTGAAATTGTTTCTGCTTAAATTTAAAAAAGTACTTGCAATTTCTCCTAACATACGATAATATATACAAGTGCTCGCGAGAGCACTTGTAACATGGCTGATTGGTCAAGCGGTTAAGACGCCGCCCTCTCACGGCGGAAACAGGGGTTCGATTCCCCTATCAGCTGCGAAAGCCCTGATTTTATCAGGGCTTTTTATTATCTTATGCTGACTAAGCATGGGTCAAGCATAATGAATGTTAGATTACGATGGCAGATCTGATCTGTGCTTCGTAATCTTTTTTCTTTTTATTGCAGTAGTAATAGTGGCTGCGGGTGGTATTGATATCTTCATGACCCATAATAACCTTCACATAAGCCTCATGCTCTATTTGATAAGCATTATATAACATTTGATCATGATGGTAAGATTAAGGACGGCGCGTGGGTAGGAATTACAGGCGAGAATATCGATATCGCGGATGATATCTGACAGGGGTATGAGAGCTCTTTTACCTGGTTCTGTTTGATGTGGACTGTTTGCGATATGCAGAGGGCGTCATGCCTGTGTGCTTTTTAAACTGCCTTATATAATGCTCTGTGGTATCGTACCCAACAGCTTCTGCTATGGTCTGCACCGTCATGGTGGAATTGGCAAGAAGATCCTGCGATCTTTCGATTCGGACAGTTCGCAGGATATCTGTGTAATTCATGCCTGTGAGCTCTTTTATCAGTCTTGATGTATATTCATTGGAATAGTGGAACTTATTTGACAGATCCGACAAGGTAACGTCTTTGTAGTTTTCCTGAATATACTGGATAAGAGCATAGCGCTGGACATCTACTCTGGAGTCGAACAGGGGCATCTGAACAGATTCGGAGTACCGTCTAATTATCAGATAGAAGTCGAGGAGTAGGGTGTTTGTTATGGTCTGGTAGTGGTACTCTTCCTTGTTGCGACTCTCTGTTAACATCCATATGAAGGACTCGGAAATGGCCGCGTCCTGGCCGGTCCTGAACATTATATAATCGTTCGCCTTTTTGGCATAAATGTTGTTCAGAAAGAAGGATGAGAGGATGTTACGGGTGTTGAGAAAGGAGTAGAACATAGTGTGAAGTGTATCACGGCGCAGCATTATATTTATGGCGATAGTGTCGTCAAATACCGCAAAAGAATGCCTGATTCCCGGTGGGATCACGCAGAAATCTCCTGTTCTCATCTCAATGGTATTGCCCGATATAGTCTGGGTGCATCTGCCATCGTAAATATATGAGATTTCAAAAAAGGTATGGCTATGCTCAATATCCGGGCTGTATCTTTCGTGCTTTTGAACAATAATACTGTCATTGTCAGACAGATCAAAAAAGAAATAATCCTCATAAACATCGGGGATTGTTTCTTTTTTTTCTTTGATCAGAAGGTGCTTACTCAGCACCATTTCCATGTCAAGATTCTTAAGAAATTCTCTAAGCGAATCCGGGTTCTTCCCTGCGAGGTAGTACTCTCTATAAAATGCTTCCACCTCTGTAACATCGTATATATGCTGCTTTAATGCATTAGCGTCCATTTTATCTCCTTATATTGAGGGCTCCTATTAAATCTACTATATCTGCTCGGCAAGTAGATGTCAAAAAATCAAAGATTTATATAAAAATTATTATATTTAAATCATAAAACATCAATAATATTGAGCGATTTTGTGAATTATGTTCAGTGCTTTTTAAACATATAATTGCATCATAAAGAGCGCCGTTACAGAAAGGAATGGGCAGTTATGAATAAACCAGTTCTTGAAATGAAGAATATCAGCAAACGATTCGGAAGCGTCGTGGCTCTTAACGAGGTTGACCTTGAAGTTTATCCCGGCGAGATCAGAGGCCTGATCGGTGAGAACGGATCAGGAAAATCCACTATTTCCTCAATAGCTGCCGGAATGCAGAAAGCAAATGAAGGAGAGATGTTTTTTAAGGGAAACAGATGGGAACCGGCCAGTATGATAGATGCACTGAACAAGGGCATTGGAATGGTTGTTCAGGAAAGCGGAACCATTGGAGGAATATCGGTGGCTGAAAACATGTTCCTTGCCGAACTTGGGAGCTTTAAAAACAAATTTGGCCTTGTGGACAAGAACAAACTGGAAAGAAAAGCAGATGAGGCTCTTAAAAGCGTTGGGATAGCAGGCATCAGCGGAAGAGATGCGATGGGAAGGCTGGACTTTCAGGACAGAAAGCTGGTTGAAATAGCCAAAGTTATCATGAAAAACCCGGATATTCTGATCATCGATGAGACATCAACTGCGCTGTCCCACGATGGAAGGCAGATCATGTACAGTCTGATCAGAAAAATGAGGGATGACGGAAAGTCAGTGATCTTTATATCTCATGATCTGGACGAAATCATGGAAGTCTGTGACACGTTGACGGTACTCAGGGATGGAAACATCATAAGGACTTTTGAAAAAGAGGAATTTGATGCAGATGCCATCCGCAGCAGCATGATAGGAAGAGAGCTTAAAGGTGATTATTACAGGGCGGATACGGAGTGTACATCTCTTGATGAAGTGGTACTCAGCGCTCAAAGCCTGAACTACAAAGATAATTTAAAGGACGTTTCTCTGGAGCTCCACCGCGGAGAGATTGTGGGAGTCGGTGGCCTTGCGAGCAGCGGAATGCATGATCTGGGTGAAGCCCTTTTCGGAGCGCTAAAGCTTGATTCGGGGCATGTTATCTGCGGTAGTGGAAAAGAGATACTCAGCCCTCACAATGCAATGGGGCAAAAGATCGGATATGTGTCGAAAGACAGAGATCAGAAATCGCTTTGTCTCGATGCCAGTATAAAAGACAACATTGCTATCGCCGGAATGAATATCTTTAAAAACAAAATAAACCTTGTTACTTCATCCGGTGAGAAAAAATATGTAAAAAAACAGGTGGATGAACTTAAGATCAAATGTTCAGATATGGATCAGGCAGTAGGTCAGCTTTCGGGTGGCAATAAGCAGAAGGTTGTCTTTGGTAAATGGATAGGCTGCGGAAGCGAGATACTGATCCTGGATTGCCCCACAAGAGGCGTGGATATCGGAGTCAAGCAGGCGATGTATCAGCTCATGGTAAAGCTCAAAAATGAAGGCAAGGCAATACTTATGATAAGCGAGGAGCTGCCGGAGCTGATAGGTATGAGTGACAGAGTACTCATTATGAAGGACGGAGAGATCACAAGAGAGTTTAAGAGAAGCAGTACCCTCAGCGAGGGAGACATCATAAGCTACATGATCTGAGGAAGGTAAAAGAGATGACAGATAAAAGAAAAACCAACATAAAACAAAAACTCATATCCTTACTTCCCATTGCCGCTTTACTGGTTTTGTTTGCAGCATTTCTGGTGGTGGTAAGCATAAATGGTTACAGGCTGGATATGTACCTGAAAATAGTATTTAATGAGGCTCTTGTTCTTGCGGTGGTTGCTACTGGGGCGATCTTCATTTATACCCTTGGCACCTTTGATATAAGCCTTGGAGCATCAACGCTCTTTGCAGCCACTATGGGGGTCATGACCTATAACAAGACTCAGAGCCTTATTTTGATGATCGTCGCGATATTCGCAGTGGGTATCACAGCTTCACTGCTGAATTCGGTTTTAGCCTCGGTTTTTCATATACCTCCCTTCGTGACAACTGTTGCCATGATGTCGGTTCTTTCAGCTCTCTCGGCACAGATCATCACAAGTTATGGAGGAGCTCTTGGCGGAATAAGTATTCCCAGCGAAGTTGTAAAGCCCTTTGACAACATAGGTTTTAAGGCAATGCTTTTAATAGCCTTTTTTGCCATATGCTTCTTTGTATTCCAGTTTACGAAGGCCGGAAGAAGGATGAAATTTGTGGGCGGAAATCCAATTTGTGCAGAGCTTACAGGAATAAAGGCAAGTAAATATACGATCCTGGCCTTTGTGATGGCGGGAATTGGAATCGGCCTCGGAGCATTTTTGACACTTTGCTATACCCCATCGGTTACTACTACAACAGCATCAAGTATAGGAATGAATATCTTTATTGCGATCGTTTTCGGAGGAATGCCAATCTCAGGAGGTGCAAGAAGTAAGATTTACGCGGCACTGATCGGTGGCTTCTCATATATTTTGCTGAATGACATTCTTGAGATAGTCATAGACAGCAGCGCAGCATACGGCATCACACAGGTGATCAGTGCAGTCTTTTTCCTGGCGGTGGTTTATGTAACCAGCATGAATTACAGGACAGCACTGTTACCAAGATAAAGGAGGAAAATATTATGAACAAAAAACTTACAAAAGTGATCGGACTTATCATGGCCGGGGCCATGACGGTGATGGCAGGATGCGGAAATTCGGCACCTGCTGCACAGGGCAGTGCTGATAACGCAGCACCGGCACAGGAAGCTGAAACAACTACTCAGCCTTCCGGCAAAGCCAAGAAAATCGGAGTGCTTGTAGCAGATGTCAGCGGTGAGGAAGCCCTGGGATTTAGAAATTACTATGAGAAGTATATTCAGGAAAACTATGATGTTACCTTTGATTACACTGATGCGCTGGCAAGCGCTGAAGACGAGAAGGCCGCTATTGAAAAATTTGCATCAAAGGGATATGACGCAGTTATCTCTTTATCCAGCAGCGACAGAGCACAGCAGATTGAGACCTGCGAGCAGTATGGCCTTTACTATGCAATAGCTTCAGGAGTTCTTGATGACGAGCAGTATGAAAAATACAAAGGTTATGAGCACTTCGTTTGCCAGATCGGACCTTCAAATGCCACTGAATTTGAGGCAGGAAAAGCTATGGGCGAGTATTTTAAAAATCAGGGAGTAAAGAAGGTGGCTCTCTATGGCGCTTTCATTCCAAATCCTATGCACGTTTTCAGAGCAGCCGGTATTCTTACGGGACTTGGTTGTACCTACGGCGGAGCAAATGACATGGGAGCGATCGTGGGACAGATTTTCCAGGATCAGGGAATTGATCTTTCAAAGGTTTCCGGCGATGTTGAACTTGTTGCATACCTTCAGGGATATGGCGATACAACAACAGATGAGCTTGGTGCAGCTATTCAGAAGGCTCCCGAGGCATTCCTTTCAGTTGGAATGGCAACTACATTCTTTGCACAGACACTTTCACAGGAAAATATACCTTTTGCCGATATTGATTCCTTTACTGCCATGAACAGTCAGTCAATGGAGAGTGGAAGTCTTAAATATCTTGCAGGTAAGTATTCATCATCTATCGGACCTGTATTTGCGCTGGTTTCAAATGCGATTGACGGAAATCTTATCAGAAATGATGAGGGAAATGCTGTATCGCTCAATCAGGGCTATCTGGTAGCAACAGACAAGGCAACCTTCGATGAGTATTTTGTCAATGACAACGGTGATTCACCCATCTACAGCAAAGAGACACTTGATAGCATTATCGGAAGTCAGGTCACCTATCAGGATGTAAAGAGCCTTGTAGAGAGTAAGTAATACAGAGTAATAAGGAGATTAGCTATGAGTACCCCGAAGAGAATCGTAAACGCACTGGCCATGCCGGTTGTAACCCTTGTGGTTTTGCAGACTCTTTGCCTGTTAAATGGACAGAGTGTGATTTCAAATATGAAAAGCTTTGACAATTTCATAGTTTATACAGCTATTGTGATGATCACAACCATGGCTCTTTCCATAAATCTGAACAGCGGAAGATTTGATTTCTCCCTGGGATCAATGGCCGGTCTGTCATCTATCATAGGGGCAAAAATAACCTATGGGATTCTCTCCGGGGGAAATGGCTCTGCACCGCTGATGCTTTGTATATCCCTTGTTGCAGGAGTGATACTTGGACTAATATCGGGTCTTACATATTGCACATTAAGACTGCCTCCCATCATAGTCTCACTGGGAGTAACGCTAGTGTATGAGGGAATTATGTACACAATAACCGGTGGCAAATATGTTATGAGTGAAGTTCAAAATCCTTCAATGTCCGGTCTTACAGGAACCTGGGTCTATGCAGCATTGATAATAGCGGCAGTCCTTGCATTTATGATAATTACTTTTGATAAAACGGCCTTTGGATATGACTACAACGCACTTAAGTCGGGACAGAAGGTGGCTGTGGCTACAGGTATCAATGAGGTAAAAAACACTCTGATCTGTTATGGGATCAGTGGAGGCCTGATGGGTATAGTGGGAACACTTAATGCGGCCAGAAATACGACAATAAATGGAGGACAGCTCAATTTTGGCAGTATAGCCATCATGTTTACAGCATTTCTCCCTATGTTTATCGCAGGATATATCGGCAGATTCACAAACGAGAAGATTGGCTTTCTCCTGGCGGCTGTTTGCATGTCACTTTTAAATTCTACTTTTGCTGTATTCTCAAACTCAGTGAATGCAACGATGCAGTCAATTATAAATGCAGTATTGCTGGTTGTTTTCCTTATTTACCTGAACAACAATGATTTGATAAAGAGATTATTGAAAGCATGAAAGACTTAAGATTATTGAAAAAAGCAACGGCTCTTTTCCCAAGGTTAAATGAAAAAGAGATTGCTGTAGCCGAAACAGTAAGTATTACAAGGGACGGCAAGGGAATAAAGAAAAAAAGTCTCCGGGATTTCAGGACTATGTCACTAAAAAAAGGTGATGAGGTCATCCTTGACTTTGGCGGACATCTGGTTGGATATCTTTCTCTTGATTTTAAGAACATAGGAGCTCATGCAGATGCTCCGGTGCTCTTAAGAGTACGCTTTGCCGAAAGAGAAGTAGAGCTGTTTGAGGATGCATCAGAATACAGTGGCTGGGTAAGCGCATCATGGATCCAGGAAGAGCTGGTAAAGGTGGATGTGGTCCCCGGAAGGCTGGACTTTGACAGACGATATTCATTCAGATTTGTAAGGATTGAGGTTATGGATATCAGTTCAAGATTTGACCTTCAGATTTCCGAAGCTTGGGCCAAGGCCGTCACTTCTGCCAGAGATACGGATCTTTTACCCTATGAGGCGGCAGATCCCTTGGACAGAGAGATGGACAAGGTGGCTGTAAAAACTCTCAAAGATTGCATGCAGACAGTGTTTGAGGATGGACCTAAAAGAGACAGAAGGCTGTGGATAGGAGATCTTAGGATACAGGCTCTGGCCAATTATGAAACCTACAGAATGAATGATATGGTCAAATCCTGCCTATACCTGTTCGGTGCGCTTACTCAGGAGAATGGAAGAGTCGGAGCCTGCGTATTTTTGGAGCCTGAGCCTGAAGTAGACGACACCTGTATGTTTGACTATTCTCTGTTTTTTGTGGTCATTCTCAGGGATTATTACAGAAAGACAGGTGACCAGGAGGCGCTGGAGGATCTGTGGCAGGTATGCCGCAGACAGATCAGTCTTGCCAGAGAGGGCCTTGACCAACACTATGTAGTAAAGGACCTTGACGTTCTTGGCTGGTGCTTTGTGGACTGGAATCTGGAGCTGAATAAACAGGCAAGTGCGCAGGGGATATTCCTGTACGCGCTGGAGGCAGCAATTGAGCTTGCCGAGCAGGTCGGAGATGTGCTCTCAGAGGAAGAGTATGCTGATCTTTACAACAAAGTAAAGGATGCAGCCAATACTTTTTTATATGATGAAAAAATGGGCATGTACGTAAGCGGGAAAGACAGACAGATCTCCTTTGCATCTCAGATATGGATGATACTTGGAAATGCCGTTGAAGGTAGTGCTGCACTCAGGCTTTTGGAAAGACTAAATGGCTGCGACGGTGCTGTTAAAATGGTTACTCCTTATATGTATCACAACTATATAGATGCACTTATTAAGCTTGGCAGGAAAGAAGACGCTCACAATCTTATGAGACAGTACTGGGGCGGAATGATCAAAAACGGTGCAGACACCTTCTGGGAGCTGTATAATCCCGAAAATCCGGACGAGTCACCTTACGGAGGAACCATTGTAAACAGTTATTGTCATGCCTGGAGCTGTGGCCCGGCGTATTTTCTCAGGAAATACTTTGCTTAATACTTTGGAAGAAGAGAGTTTGATATGACATTTGATAATTATGAAATCGATTATACCGGGAATCCGTTTTTTCTTGACGAGAGTGCCATAAATTGGGTAAAAGAGACCTTTGAGGACATGAGCCTTGAGGAAAAATGCGGACAGGTTTTTTGTCCTATGGGATTTAGCAGTGAAGATGAAGTTCTTCGCGGAATCGTCAGTGGAATTGGTGTTGGCGGGATGATGTACAGAAGTGGGAGAGCAAAAGAGATTCAGGATACTCACAGAAAAATACAGTCAATGGCCAAAATTCCGCTTTTATTAGCCGCTAATACGGAGAGTGGTGGAGATGGACTGGCGGTAGAGGGGACATCTTTTGGCAAGCCCATGGCAGTTGCAGCAACTGCGGATCCTGAAAACGGCTACAGGATGGGGTATGTTGCATGCAGGGAAGGGGCAGCACTGGGACTAAACTGGTCTTTTGCTCCTATCGTGGATATCAACAGAGACTTTCATAATCCGATAACAAACGTCAGGACCTTTGGCGATGACCCGGAGAAGATAGTTTCCTTCGCTTCACGCTATATGGATGGTGCAGATGAAAATAATGTTGCCGTGTCAATAAAACATTTCCCCGGAGATGGAATAGATGAAAGAGATCAGCATATCCTTACCAGTGTCAATTCTCTGTCTGTAAAAGAGTGGGATGACAGCTTTGGATATATCTATAAAAGTCTTATAGACAAGGGAGCAAAGACTGTAATGGTGGGCCATATTGCCCAGCCGGCTTATGTAAAAGAGATTAACAATAATGCTGACAGAAGAAGCATGTTGATGCCGGCATCTCTTTCTAAGGAACTTCTTGGAGGTCTTCTCAGAAAACGTCTTGGCTTTAATGGCCTTATAACCACAGATGCCACTCCCATGGTAGGATTTACCAGTGCAATGCCCAGAAATATTGCCATACCGACTGCCATAGAAAACGGCTGCGACATGATTTTGTTCAACAAGAGCCTTGAAGAAGATTACGGTTTCATGCTTGAGGGTATTGGCAGTGGTTTGTTGTCCGTAAAAAGACTTGATGAGGCAGTGCTGAGAATCCTTGCAACAAAGGCATCCCTGGGGCTTCATGAGAAACAAAAAAACGGAAGTCTTGTCCCTATGGAAGAAGAGTTATCAGTTGTTGGCTGCAGCAAACACAGAATGTGGGCAAAAGAGGTGGCTGATAAGGCTGTCACTCTTGTGAGGGACGAGAAAGCTCTTTTGCCGTTAAGTCCGAAGAAATACCGGAGGATATACCTAAATGTGATCGACAAGGAAATGGACCCGGAGAGCGCATTTGTAAAGATGTGGAAGGATAAGCTGGAAGCAGAAGGGTTTGAAGTTACGGTAAGGGACAGACGTGTTAAAATTGTCCCGGCTGATTTTATGGATCCGGCATCACTGCCTGATGAGAAGAAGGCTCTTTTACATGAGATGTACAGAAGTGTTGCTGAGATGAAGGAATCCTTTGATCTGTATCTATATGTCTGCAATATGGAAAATGCTTCAAATAACACTACTTTGCGACTCAACTGGAACGTAGTGTTTGGGCTTGGAGATGATGCGCCCTGGCATGCATCAGAAATACCTATGATGATGATATCGACTTCGTATCCATATCATCTGTTTGATGCTCCCATGATCGGGACTTATATTAATTCCTACAGCGCAGGTGCGGATTTTGTCGATGCAACTGTAGAGAAAATAATGGGCAGATCTGAGTTTATGGGAGTAAGTCCCATTGATCCCCTGTGCGGAAAGGATTACATCTGATATGAAATATAAGGCCATAATTTTTGATCTGGACGGAGTTATCTGTTTTACCGATGAATACCATTATCTTGCCTGGAAGGAGCTGGCAGATGAGCTGAATATTCCCTTTGACAGGACTATCAATGAGAGGCTAAGGGGCGTCAGCAGAATGGATTCTCTTGAGATCATACTGGAGAAATATTCAGGACCTGAGTTCTCAAAGGATGAAAAGGAAAAGTTCGCCGGAAAAAAGAACGACATCTACAGAAAGAGTCTTGAAAATATGTCTGAAAAAGACCTCTCGGAGGAGGTCAGAGAGACGTTAAAGGAGCTTAGAAACAGGGGACTTAAGCTTGCCATCGGATCTTCGAGCAAAAATACCAAGTTCATATTAAAACAGATCGGGCTGGAAGGTTTCTTTGACGCCATAAGTGATGGCACCAATATCACAAGATCCAAACCCGATCCGGAAGTGTTCTTAAAAGCTGCCCAGTTCCTTGCAGAAGAGCCGAAGGACTGCCTTGTTATAGAAGATGCTGAAGCCGGCATAGATGCTGCGGTATCGGGCGGTTTTTACAGCGCCGGTATCGGGAGCGCAGAAAGCTATGGAAAGGCCACATATCATTTAGAGAGCTTTAAGGACATTCTAAAGTATGTTTAGCAGTTTAGTACGATTGGTAACGGGTATACTCTTGAATCTGCTCCTTTCTTAGTGTGGTCAAGCAAAGGTCAAGCAACTTTTAGGGTCAACAAACCGCGAAAATACGCGATTCTTGTCTTTTTCCATAGGGTTCGATTCCCCTATCAGCTGCGGACTCCCGAAGTTTTTTCGGGAGTTTTTTTTATTTATATTTTTTTTGATTTAATAGTGTGATAAAATAAATTGATGTGTGGAATTTGTATACACATATACAGATTTTCAAAGGAGAATATTATGAAACAGTTTTCTGTTAAGACTGTCGTTGCCATCGGCATCGGCGCAGCATTGTTCTTTGTACTCGGACGTTTTGTATCCATTCCCAGCGGTATTCCGGATACTAACATCTCAATACAGTACGGCGTACTTGCTTTTATTGCCGCTGTATTCGGTCCCATTGCAGGTTTCCTTGCGGGAATCATCGGACACTTCTTCATTGACTTTAGCTTTGGCTGGGGTATCTGGTGGAGCTGGGTTATAGCTTCCTCACTTTTTGGGTGCATCATGGGATTTGCGGCATCCAAAATGGATATTGAAAACGGTGAGTTTACCAAGAAGGACATAATTATATTTAACGTAGCGCAGGTTGTTTCACATCTTCTTGCCTGGGTGGGAATTGCTCCCTGCCTCGATATACTTATTTACAAAGAACCCGCCAATAAGGTGTTCATTCAGGGCCTTACCAGTGCCGGTATCAACATCGTAGCTACAGCGGTTGTAGGTACACTTTTATGTGTCGCATACGCAGCTGCTAAGCCTAAGAAAGACAGCTTAAAAGAAGAATTTTAAGAATCTTTATGCGGCGGGCTTACCCCCCGCCGCATTTTATAAGGAGCTTATTCTCTTGGACAACATTCTAGAGTTTAAAAACTTCGGATTTAAATATAATGCGCAGACCGCACCCACTTTGTTTGATATTAATTTTGGCATTAAAAAGGGTGAAAAGGTACTTATAGCAGGACCTTCCGGATGCGGTAAGTCAACACTAGTACACTGTATAAACGGGCTTGTTCCTTTCTCTTACAAGGGAAAGATAACAGGGTCGCTTTCTTTGTTTGGACGGGAGACTCGCGATATGAGCCTCTTTGAAATCTCCAAGCATGTGGGTACAGTTTTGCAGGATTCGGATGCTCAGTTTGTGGGACTTACCGTTGCGGAAGATATTGCTTTTGCCTTGGAGAATGACTGTATAGGCGAGCCTGAACTTCATGAGCGTGTTAAGGAAGTTGCGAAGCTTGTAAACATCGATGATTTCCTTACTCATGCGCCCACAGAACTTTCCGGAGGACAGAAACAGAGGGTTTCCATGGGCGGAGTTTTAGTCGATGATGTGGAACTTCTGATATTTGATGAGCCTCTTGCCAATTTAGATCCCGCAACCGGCAAGCAGGCCATAGAACTTATCGATGAACTGCAGAAAAAAACCGGTGTCGCCGTCATCATAGTCGAACACAGGGTGGAAGATGTGCTACACAGAAATGTGGACAGAGTAGTGCTTATGGACAAGGGTCGTATCGTCATGGACACTACGCCTGATGAGATACTCAGTACGGATGCGTTTATAGAGAAAGGTGTAAGAGAGCCTTTATATATTTCTGCCATGAAATATGCAGGCATCAGGGTAACGCCCGATATGAAGCCCGGAAATATCGATACGGTAAGAGTAGGCGATACGGAAGCGGAACTTATCAGAAAGTGGTACGAGGATTCACCTAAGCGGGAAGTTGTCAATAATAAAAAAATACTTCTTGATGTTACAAATCTTTCTTTTTCCTATGACGGAAAGAGACAGGCATTAAAAGATGTCAACATTAAGATTAAGCAGGGCGAGATGCTGGCCATTGTGGGTACCAACGGAGCCGGCAAGTCTACGTTTTCAAAAGTGGTATGCGGCTTTGAACAAGGAGCGAAGGGCGATATTATATACGATGGCAGTGATTTCACACTTCGCTCGATTAAGGAGCGCGCCGATGAAATCGGATACGTGATGCAGAATCCCAATCAGATGATTTCAAAGGTGATGATATTTGACGAAGTTGCCCTGGGCCTTAGGACCCGTGGTGTGAGTGAAGAGGAGATTAAGGCAAGAGTAGAGAATACTCTTAAAATCTGCGGCTTGTGGCCCTTTAGAAACTGGCCGGTTGCGGCACTTAGCTACGGACAGAAGAAACGTGTGACCATAGCATCGATTATGGTACTTGAGCCTAAAGTCATAATTTTGGATGAACCCACGGCGGGGCAGGACTATCGGCACTATACAGAGATTATGGAATTTCTATCGGAGCTTAACAGGCAGGGCATTACGGTTATTATGATTACGCACGACATGCATCTCATGCTTGAGTATGCCGACAGAAGTATTGCTTTTTCTCATGGCTTAATCATTAAGGATTCCGACTGCGCAGCAATGCTTACGGACAGTGAAGTCATAAGGGAAGCAAGTCTTAAGGAAACTTCGCTTTATACTCTTAGCAAGAAGGCGGGTATTGCCGATGCAACGGACTTTGTAAGACGTTTCATTTCATACGAAAGAGAGGTGGTACGCTCATGAACAACCTCTTTAACTATATAGACAAAGAATCCGCGGTTCACAGGCTGACGGGTGCTACGAAGTTTGTGTGTCTGCTTCTTTGGAATTTTGCCGCCATGTATACTTTTGATACGAGATATTTACTGGTTATGGCGGTAATGAGCTTCTTTTTGTTCAGACTTTCAAAGATTAAGTTTCGCGAAGTGTCCTTTATGCTTACGTTTACAGCGGTGATACTGGTATTTAACAATATTCTGGTATATGTTTTTTCGCCGCATCACGGTACGGAGATTTACGGGACCTGTACGTATCTGTTCGGATTGTCCGGAAGATATGCGCCTACGGCGGAACAGCTTTTTTACCACTTGAATTACTTACTTAAGTATGTGGCATCGATTCCGTCGGTTATTCTTTTTGTAAGCACCACCAATCCAAGTGAATTTGCCGCATCGCTTAACAAACTGGGAGTTAAGTATTCAATAGCCTACTCCGTGGCTTTGGCGCTTCGTTATATACCGGACGTTCAGAAAGAATATTACGAAATATCCAAAGCTCAGCAGGCCCGCGGTATAGAAATGAGTAAGAAAGCACCTCTCATGAAGAGAATCAAGAGTGCCGCTTCAATCCTCATCCCGCTTATCCTTACCAGTATGGACAGAGTCGAGATAGTCTCTAACGCCATGGAATTACGCGGTTTTGGCAAAAGAAAAAAGCGTACCTGGTATATGGGACGTCCTTTTAAGTGGACAGATATTTTTGCCATTGCATTTTGTGTTATCCTTGTAATTGTTGCGCTTCTTTTAAATATTTTAAATAAAAGCAGATTTTTTAACCCATTTATTTAGTAGTTGTGCTATACTGAAGGTACAAGAGATTGTGCTTGTCGGGGTACGGGATATAAAAGGGATAATAGCATAGTTGGAGGGGCAAGATGAAAGAACAGGATGTCAGAGCAGTTGAGTCACTTTGCAGATGCGGTATGGAATTAGAGACTATACTTAAGTGTTTTCCCCAGTTCCCGCGCACGGAGATTGAGAAGATCTTCTTAAAAATCAGGAGACTGACAGCGGCATCCGCCTAAAGGTTAGTATGTTTAAAAGTATTGATGAAACAGATAAGTTTTCCTACGAGGACTGCGTCCTTACGGGCATGGAATGGGCAGAGGACGGTATTTTATTTGAGGTCGAAGCCCTCATAGTAAGAGAGAACAATTCACAGAACAGTAATTTCACAGAAAGCTATGCCGGTCCGGCCGTTATCAAGTTTGTCGCCGGGCGCATAACGGATGTTGTCAGAACGGGCTTTAAGTATTACGACGCCGACGGACAACTTTTAAAAACAGTTCCCGACGAAACCGAAAGTCCGCTTGTGTGGGAATCTCTTTTTAAGAAATTTCCCGGCAATTACCTGCCTGCGCTTGATAAGGGCGACGGAGTATATACGGTTGAAATAGAGATGTCCGAGGAAGATGGAACGCAGGGTAACAGTTATCTGCTTACCATAGAAGCGTCCGGTGTTATCATTACCTGGGACAAGTATTTAAATCGCGTAGGTCGATAGAGTTACTAAGGATTGCAGCATGTGCCGCAATCCTTTTACTTTTGCAAAAACCACCCTTGAATTATTCATTCAAGGGTGGTTTAAATGTATAATTTAGTTTTTCTCAGATTGTGGTGTACGCATAAAGCATTTTTCCATGAGTTTTCGATAAACGCTTGAAAGCATCTTAAGAGGATGCGCCAGCAAGATATCAACAACGTAGAATAGAAGCACAGAAATCCTGAAGTGATTCATGACAAACGGAATTTTATTAGCAAGCATCTGGGGCACGGCCAAAAAGAGCGCGTGCAGTAAAAGTAATTCAAACGAATGATTGCCTATATAAGTAAACACATTATTTATTAATCTTCCGACTACATTTCGGGAAATAATTCTGCACAAAAAAGAAACCAAGAAACAGAATGGTATTGTGGATATGAGCGCAGGCAGAAGCGTCACACCATTTGCGGTAAGAACACCTATATTGTCCCACAATATTGTTACGATAATATATTCAAATGTCATACCGATACAAAAGAGCAACGAACCTACAATAATAAATTTTTTGGTCACAACGTAGTTAATGAACTTTGCGCAAATCATCCCGAGCAGATACATAATGAATCGCATAAGGTAATTCAGACTGGCAGAATCTCCTAAATACAGCGATGAAAATAAAAACACTATTATAACTATAATGGCACACTGTTTAAGTTCTTTATTCTCTATTAATTCGGAGAGAAAAGGAGTCAAAATATAGAAAAAAAGAATAGCCGGGATAAACCAATTAATTTTACCGCCATCTCCCAAGATAAACTGAACACCGAATAACATTCGCAACGCAACAATAGGCTGTATTTTATCAAAAATGAAATGGTAAATTAAATAAATCGGTATAAATGCGTAATAGATAGAGAAAACCCTAGTAAAACGGCGGATATAATAGGCTTTGACTGAGTGATCGCGCTCATAGGAACAAAAGCCTCCAAACCCGGCGGCAAAGAAGAAAATGTCAACACCCATGTAGCCGATTTTAATAAGAAATTCAATTAGAGGAACGCCTTCAAAAGAACAAGGTATATGGGTTAGCATAACCAGACACATTGCTATACCCATCCAAACGGAACGGTATTTTGCCAAATCTTTTATTGTTGTTTTCATAGTTTTCCCCTATAAGAAGTATTTCTCAAACATTATCACATAATAAGCCCTTTTTGTAAATTGCTTAAAATATCGCTGCGGTATCGGCGTTCGCACTTTTCACATTTTCTACTTTTTCCGTACACAGTTTGAACACAATTAGCCTGTATTCTGTGACCATAGAAACGGAGACACGCCTATGGCAGGAAACATTTTTGAACGAGTCGAAATTAAATATTTATTGTCTCGGGAACAATACGACGCTTTGAGAATTAAGCTCGAGCCTTACATGCAAGTCGATGAATACGGACTCAGCACAATTTCGAGTATATATTACGACACCGCCAATTACGACATCATCAGAACATCGATGGAGAAGCCGGTGTACAAAGAAAAGTTAAGACTCAGAGCTTACGGCGACATCACCGAGGACTCAACAGTCTTCTTAGAACTTAAAAAGAAATACGACGGAGTAGTATACAAAAGACGCGTATCGCTTCCCATTAAGGTAGCTTCGGATTACCTCGAGAAGGGAATCTACCCTGACAAGTACGACTCACAGATACTCAGAGAAATCGATTATTTCTTAATAATGAATCATCCCGAGACGGGAACCCTCATAGCGTACGACAGAGTGGCTATGTACGGAAGAGAAGACAAGGAATTAAGAATTACTTTTGACAAGAACTTAAGAACTGCTTTGGGGCAGAAGAGCCTGCTCGAAGCAAGCGAAGAAAGACCTATTACAAGAGAGAATGAATACCTCATGGAGATCAAAGTTCTCGGAAACATGCCCTTGTGGCTTACATCAGCTTTAACCCATCTCAATATTTACCCTCATTCTTTTTCAAAGTATGCCGAGGCGATGAAAATTTACTCGGCATACGGAAAAAGAAGCTCAGTACTTAAAAAGGAGGAACAAAAAGATGCTTACAAGTATATTGGAAACTACAACTACAACTTCACTTGATATGACGACAATGGCTATTTGCACACTGGTGTCGCTGGCACTGGGTCTTGCAATTGCAGCTTGCTATATGTACTGCAGCGAGAAGTATTCTAAAAGCTTCGTGGTAACACTTGCGGTATTGCCGATTCTCGTTCAGGCTGTAATAATGATGGTAAACGGTAACTTAGGTACCGGCGTCGCTATCATGGGCGCATTCAGTCTCATCAGATTCAGAAGCGCGGCAGGAAGCGCGAGAGAGATAGGCGCGGTATTCTTTGCCATGACAGTCGGCCTTGCTACCGGCATGGGCTATATAGGCTTTGCGGCGCTTATTACAATAATCGTGGCCCTTTTATATGTTGTTCTTTCGAAATCCAACTTCGGTGGCAACAACGCAGGCTGCAAGAACTTGAAGGTGACCATTCCCGAGAACCTTAATTACAGCGGAATGTTCGACGATTTATTCGAGAAGTTCTTAAGCGAAGTTTCGATTGAGAAGGTTAAGACCACGAATCTCGGATCCATGTTTGAGGTATCTTACCGCATCAGATTTAAGGATGAACGAAGCGAAAAAGAATTAATAGACGAAATCCGCGTACGTAACGGCAATCTCCCGGTACTGTGCGCAAGAGTATCAAGTTCCACCGAGGAACTCTAAGGAGGTGCTCAGATGAGAAAAATAAAGACTTCTTTACTGGTAATTTCTTTGGCTGCCTTGCTGATTCAGGGATGTTCCCTCGGCAAGAGCGAAGAGACCATTACATTAACAGTATCCGACGATATGACAAGTTCAGTGTCGGTGGTTAAAAGCTCGGACAGCGACACTATCACTGTGACCAAGACGATTACGGCGGAAGACATCAAGAACGCTACGGCGGTTAAGGACGGAGAGTCGATTACCAAGGCCGGCACATATGCATTAAGCGGTGAATATACTAAGACCGTTACTGTAGAAGCGGACAAAGAAGATGATGTGATAATCATATTAAACGGAGCGACAATTACTTCAGAAGACGGTTCCGCAATCAGTGCGACCAAGTGTGGCAGCCTGCTTATATATCTCGCAGACGGAACAGTTAACACACTTACAGATGCAAGCGAGTACGCAGATACTTCCGACAGTGCCCCCACAGGCGCGTTGTTCTGCAAGAACGATTTGACAATCGAGGGCGAAGGCACTCTCGTGGTTAACGGCAACAAGAAGCACGGAATCGTGTCCAAGGACAATTTGTATATAAACGGCGGAATTATTGAAGTAAGCGCCGGGAAAGACGGTTTGCACGGCGGAGATTCACTTACAATCAATGCCGGCACGATAACCGTCAAAGAATCCAACGAAGGTGTTGAAGCCGAACTTATAACCATAAACGGCGGTACACTCGATATAACAGCCAAGGATGACGGTATTAATGCCACATCCGATGAGATAACACCTGTAATTACTATCAACGGCGGCACAGTAACCGTAAATTCAAATGGCGACGGCCTCGACTCTAACGGTAACCTCGAACTTAACGGAGGCTACGTATACGTAAGCGGCGCAACCAATGACGGCAATGCTTCCGTAGATTACGACGGAACCTTTATGGCTAACGGAGGAACCCTTATTTCGACAGGTATGTCCGGAATGTATCAGTCGGTTACCAACGGATCCGGCAATTACGTTATCGACTACATGTCGGACACCACAATAGAAGCGGGCACCAAGTGTACTTTGTATGATGGCAACAAAGCCATAGTGGAATTTGAAGTACTTAAGAATGCCAACAGTATCCTTATTACGGCGGCTGAACTTGAAGACGGTAAGGAATATACCCTGAAAGGCGGAGACAGCAGCGAGACAGTTACAGCAGGAGAGAGCACCGTTAAGGGCATTGGAGGCTTCGGTGGATTCGGTGGTCACGGAGGCCCCGGCAATTTCAATCCCGGCGAAAGACCCGACTTCGGTGACGCAAGCGGCAACGGTGGTTTCGGCGGACCGGGCGGTGACTTTAACGGAGAATTCCCCGAAGGATTCAAGATGCCCGAAGGTTTCGACGGCAATCCTCCCGAAGGTATGACACCTCCCGACGGCTTCCCAGACGGTAAGAAAGACAAAAACAACTGATACGAAAAACCGAGAGAACCTAAGCGGCTCTCTCGGCATTATCGGAAACTATATTGTTAACCCCAATTCCCCTTTTTGTTTTGGCGATTCTTCCGTAGATTAACAGGAAGAGACCCGAAAGCACCAGGGGCAATGCAAAACTGATAAGTCTGCATAATATTATTGCACTTCCCAAAATCCCTTCGGAGAAGATTTTCTTAAACAGCAGGCTGAAGCCACCTTCCATTGCCCCCGCACTTCCGGGAAGCGGAATGCAGGAAACGGCGGTAAAGAGTAATCCCTGAAGACTCATTACCTCGATAAAGCTTCTTTCGCTAAGACCAAAGGAACGATAGCAGAAATAAGTTATTGAGTGATAAGCGGCAAACTGCACAAGAGAAATCAAAATCACCCTCACAAGTACCCCATGATTTCCCTTAAGGCGTTTGGCGCTTATTCTATATTCTGCGAAGGTTCTGAGTAACTTAAACTTGGTATCTTTCTTTTTCGAAAAGATTGAACCAAGCTTTATGGCGATTCCCGCGATAACCTTAACCGCGCGCTTCGAATACATGATAAGAAGCAATCCGGTTAGGAGCGCGAAGTTAACCAGGAATCCGAGAATCAGCACCCAACCGATGCTGAGCCCTTCGAAAAGCCTAAGGGGCGATACCAGTGATACGATAACGCCGACAAAAGCAATCGAAATGGAAGCCACTTCGTAACCGATAAGCTCAAGGAGCAGTGAGAAAGAAGCGTGCGACACTTTAATCTTGTCGCGATGCATCATATAAATCTGCGCCGGCTGACCGCCCGAAGCGGAGGGTGTAACCATACTGAAAAAGAATCCGGTATATGCATACTTAAGTGCGCTGAAGAAGCCGGTTTTGTAGCCCGACAGCTTAAGTCCCAGGCGGATATTTAAAGCTTCGCCCACAGAGAACATAAGCATGCAGATTACGGCAGGTATAAGGAACCACAGGTTAACGCTTTTTAAAACGTCTTTAACCGAAGTGATACCGAATTCCTTGGATATTATATAAACGGTAAGACCCGCAAGCAGAATAATAAGCGCGGCACCGATATAAACTGATTTCTTATTACAGGGTTTCAAATGTATATCCTCTTTCAAGTAATGTCGGAATTGCTGTTCTTAAAGCTTCGATGGTGCGGGAAGGAGCGTTGTTGCGGCCGCGTCCGTCGTGAAGACAGATAACTGCGCCGGGAAAAGAACGATCCAATATCTTACGGCAGATTTCCGCGGGAGTGGTGTGAGCTCTCCAGTCTTCGGCCATAACGTCCCATTTGATTAAGTGCATCTTTCTTTTGCCGGCTTCGTAGCGGGAGAAGCGACGGGTCATGCCCCACGGGGGACGATAGTAGTGAGGACGGATTCCGAGACCTTCGAGAGTCTCAAGTGCTGTGTCCATATCCTCGGTGTAAGTCTTTCTCGTCATAAGCCAGGAACTGATGTGGCGGTTCGCATGCAGGCATACTTCGTGACCGCGCTTGATTTCTTCCTCCACAAGTTCGGGATGAGCCTTGGCAAATTCACCTACCACAAAGAAGGTTGCCTTGATGCCGGCTTCGTCGAGAAGATTGAGTAATTCCATAGTATATTCGGCGCTGGGGCCGTCGTCAAATGTAAGAAAAAGTTTTTTCATTATGCTACCTCTAAATAATCTACGGGGTTAGAGCTTTCGAAACGTTCGGAGAGCACCCGCATGTTGTCTTTAATCTTGTTAATCTTGTCAGCGTTGTGTACGAAGTCAAGAAGCGCCTGCACGTTGAAATCATCGCGATTGCTTACGATTACGCCAAGGCCTTTTCTCTTAATGAAACGTGAGTTGCCCAGTTCCTGCTCGAGGGTGGGCTCGATAACGTAAAGAGGAGTGCGTGCCTTTATGGCTTCGAAAGTAGTGATTCCGCCGGGCTTGGTGATGATTACGTCCGCTTCCTTAAGGTAATCGCTTACTCTGTCGGTAAATCCGATGGCGTTGATGTTCTTGTACTTGGAAATAATCTCGTGGCGAAGAGCTTCGTTCTTGCCGCAGATAATCGTGGTGGTTACGCCTTCTTCATTATTAAGAGCGGAGAGTATTGTCTCCTGGCAGGGAATAAGGCCGAGTCCGCCGCCCATAATAAGTACGTTGGTCTCGCGCTTGGGCTGCTCGGTACCGCCTGCAAAAGAACGTGCCACGGGGATACCGCATACGTGAATCTTGCTGTCAACGATACCGTTATCAATAAGCTCGCGCTTGCAGATGCGATCGCCTACGAAGTACTTATCAACGTTCTTCGAAATCCAGTCCTTGTGAATTGTGATGTCTGTAATATATACATAGAAAGGAACTTTCACGCGGTGTTTCTTCTTAAAAGAAGAGAAGTACTGAACGCACATGGGAAGGTCCGCTACCACAAGGTCGGGATTGTAAGTGCTCATAAGCTTCTCCATATGATTGTAAATCATACGTTTAAAGGGCACACAGTTTAAGTGATTGCTGAACTTCGCAAGCTTATTGTATGCGTCGTAGAATTTAAATACGCAAAGCTCAAATCCCTTATATATATATTTGGAAGCTCTGGGGAAGCAGTAATCGCAGAAGTCGATTACGGTTACGTCTGAGTTTGGATATTTGTGTTTAATTTCTTCTTTAATTGCTTCGGCGCACTTAACATGCCCCATGCCGAAGCGTCCGGTTAATATCAAAATGTTCATGATTCCCTCACTTATCATTCTCATTTTTGCACTTGTTTTCGTTTTACAAATGCATCATACATTTCCTATATAAAGAGGATGTGCAAATAATCGTTAAGATTTTGTAAACGATTCTAAAGAAAGTCTAAAGCAATATCTTGTGGTCTTCCATTGCTTTTTATTACATTTAGGGGTGTCTAACTTACATTTTTGTCACAATTAAAGTAATTAATACTTGAAAAAAGAAAAAATGCGTGTTATTCTTTAACCGTAATATGTAGTTGAGAGTGAGCTTTGAGGAGCTCACTTTTCTTATGTAATCAAATAAATGAGGTGAGTTATGTCCAAAAGAGAGACTTACGAAGCCAAGGCCACTGCCATGTTGGAGCCTATATGCAAGGCCAACGGAGTGGAGATTTACGACGTTGAGTATGTTAATGAAGCGGGAGAGTGGTACTTACGCGCCTACATTGACAAGGAAGGCGGAGTGACAATTGAAGACTGTGAGGCGGTCAGCCGTGCTTTCTCCGATGCACTCGATGCCGACGACTTTATCGACGACGCTTATTATCTTGAGGTTTCAAGCCCGGGACTCGGGCGCACGCTTAAGAAGGATTCACATCTTGAAAAGAGTATAGGTATGGAGGTCGAGCTTAAGACCTACAAGCCCATAGACAAGGTTAAGGAATTCTCGGGAATACTTAAAGGCTTTACTGCTAACGACATAACGATAGAAACCGATGCCGGAGAGAAGACGTTTAATCGCTCCGACATAGCACTTATCAAACTGGCTCTTGATTTATAATGAAAGGATAAAAGAAAATGAACAAGGAATTAATGTTAGCGCTTGATTTACTTGAAAAGGAGAAGCAGATCAGCCGTGACGTATTATTCGAGGCTATTGAGAACTCTCTTATCACAGCCTGCAAGAATCACTTTGGCAAGTCCGACAACGTAAAGGTTGAAATCAACAAGGAAACCTGTGATTTCGAAGTATACGCTGAGAAGGAAGTAGTTGAGGAAGTAGAAGATCCCGTACTTCAGATTTCTCTTGAGGATGCCAGAAAGATTAAGGCCAAGTACAAGCTCGGCGACATTGTTAAAGTAGACATCAAGTCCAAGGAATTCGGTCGTATCGCAGCGCAGAACGCCCGTAACGTAATCACTCAGAAGATTCGTGAGGAAGAAAGAAGCGTTGTTTATAACATTTATTATGAGAAGGAACATGATATCGTAACCGGTATCGTTCAGAGATACATCGGCAACAACATCAGCATCGACCTCGGTAAGGCTGACGCTATCTTAGCTGAAAGCGAGCAGGTTAAAGGCGAGAACCTTCGTCCCACCGAGCGTGTTAAGTTATACATTGTTGAAGTCAAGAACACTTCCAAGGGCCCCCGTATCCTTGTAAGCCGTACCCATCCCGAACTCGTTAAGAGACTCTTCGAATCCGAAGTAGCCGAGATTCAGGACGGAACAGTAGAGATTAAGAGCATTGCCCGTGAAGCAGGTTCCCGTACCAAGATTGCAGTATGGTCCAATAACCCTAACGTAGACGCCGTAGGCGCATGCGTAGGTATGAACGGTGCGAGAGTAAATGCTATTGTTGAAGAGTTAAGAGGCGAGAAGATTGACGTCATCAACTGGGATGAGAACCCCGGTAACCTTATTCAGAACGCTCTTTCTCCCGCTAAGATTGTTAACGTATTTGCGGATCCCGACGAGAGAACCGCTAAGGTTGTAGTTCCCGATTATCAGCTTTCTCTTGCAATCGGTAAGGAAGGTCAGAATGCCCGCCTTGCCGCAAGACTTACAGGCTATAAGATCGACATCAAGTCCGAGACTCAGGCCAAGGATGCATACGGCTTCCGTCTTGAAGACTACCTCGATGACGAAGACTACGATGAATATGATGATTACGAAGAGGGCGAATTCGAAGACGCTCCCACCGAAGAGGAAGAATAAGTAATGGAAAGAAAAGTTGCGATTAGGCAGTGCGTAGGATGCGCCGCAAAAGGTGATAAACGAGACATGATTCGTGTGGTACGCACTCCCGAAGGCGACATTACCCTTGATTTTAAGGGCAAGATGAACGGAAGAGGTGCTTACCTTTGCAAGAACCCCGAATGCCTTACCAAGGCTTTCAAGAACAAAGGGCTTGAGCGCGCCTTTAAAATGAGTGTTTCCGAAGAAGTCATAAATCGTCTCAAAGAAGAATTCGGAGACTGATTTCACAGATGAAAGGATTTTAGTGATTAAAGACAAAGTTTTATCCCTTTTGTCAATCGCACAAAAGGCAGGAAAGATTAAAAGCGGCTCTTTTCAGACTGACGAAGCCGTTAAGGGCGGTAAGGCCCGATTGGTTTTGGTGGCGGGAGACGCTTCAGATAACAGTAAAAAGGATGTTTTCAACATGTGTTCTTTTTACAAAGTGTCATGCTACGAGTATTCCGACAAGGACAATCTCGGGCGTGCGATAGGCAAAGAAGAACGGACCTCTGTGACGGTTTGTGACGAAGGATTCGCGCGTTCTTTGGAGAAACTTTTAAATGAATGCAGCGAACAGGAAAGGTGAGTGGTTAAAGAATGAAAGTACATGAATTAGCAAAGGAGTTGGATGTTCAGAGCAAGGACATCATAGCTTTCTTACACGAAAAGGGAATAGAGGTAAAGGCAGCCCAGAGCAGCATCGACGATGACGCTGTGGCAGCTGTCCGCAAGAAATTTTCTAAGAAAGAGGCAGTCAAGGCAGAACCCGCCAAGGCAGAGCCCGTTAAGGCAGAGCCCGCTAAGACAGAGGCTAAGACCGACGCGGCTAAGTCCGCTCCCGCAGGTGATGCTCAGCCTGTTAAGAAAAAGAAAATCATATTTGTAAACAACCCTCACAATTCCAAAATGCCCGGTCAGTCACAGGGTGGCAATCGTCCTCAGGGCGGTAACGGTCAGAGACCTCAGGGACAGGGCAACCGTCCTCAGGGGAACAGCACCCAGAAGCCCGCAGGCGACAGACGCGGCACAATTTCCGGTAACGCATACAGCAATCATTTGATTAAGCCCAGACCGGAAGCAATTAACAGAAAGATTCCGGATAAGTTCGAAGCAGAACCCGAGGTAGTTAAGGAGAATACTCCCGAAGTTAAGCCCGAACCCGCTAAGAACGTATCCATAATTGTTGAGGAAGCTCCCAAGAAGGAGTATTTAAGAAAAGACAACAACCGTCCTCAGGGGGATCGTACCCAGCGTGACGGTCAGAGACCTCAGTTTAACAGAGACGGTCAGAGACCCCAGGGTGACAGACCTCAGCGTGGCGACAGACCTATGCAGCCTCGTGACGGCCAGAGACCCGCAAGACCTCAGGGCGACAGACCTCAGAGAGACGGTCAGAGACCTCAGTTTAACAGAGACGGTAACCGTCCTCAGGGTGACAGACCTCAGAGAGGCGGAAGCTCTTCTTTTGCCGGCGCAGCACCCGCTATGCCCGGTAAGCCTTCAGGCGACAGAAGAGACAATAAGTCCAAGAACAACAAGAATTACGATCCTACAAGAGACGGCGGCAAGCAGCAGAACCGTCGTAACCAGAAGGAAGATACCAGAGGCAACAAGAACTACCTTATGGTTGACGACGAGGAGAGCCTTGAAGTTAAGCGTAAGAAGGGTAAGTTCATCAAGCCCGAGGCTAAGCCCGTAGTTGAGGAAGAAGTAATCAAGGTTATCACTCTTCCCGAGACTATTACCATTAAGGAACTTGCCGACAAGATGAAGATTCAGCCGGCAGCCATCGTTAAGAAGCTCTTCCTTGAGGGTAAGATTGTTACCGTTAACCAGGAGATTTCTTTTGAAGAAGCAGAGAACATCGCTATCGAATACGAAATCATCTGCGAGAAGGAAGTTAAGGTTGACGTTATCGAGGAACTCCTTAAAGAGGATGATGAGGACGAGAAGGATCTCGTTGAAAGACCTCCGGTTGTCTGCGTAATGGGTCACGTTGACCATGGTAAGACATCCCTTCTTGATGCCATCAGAAAGACAAGAGTTACCGACAAGGAAGCCGGCGGTATTACCCAGGCTATCGGTGCTTATACAGTTCATGTTAAGGACAGAGACATTACCTTCCTTGACACCCCCGGACACGAAGCTTTCACTGCTATGCGTATGCGTGGTGCCAACTCCACAGATATCGCAGTGCTTGTAGTTGCAGCCGATGACGGTGTCATGCCTCAGACAGTTGAAGCTATCAACCACGCGAAGGCCGCAGGCGTTGAAGTTATCGTGGCCGTTAACAAGATTGATAAACCCGCAGCCAACCCCGATAAGGTTAAGCAGGAACTCACCGAGTACGAACTTATCCCTACCGATTGGGGCGGAACAACAGAGTTTGTTAATATTTCGGCTAAGCGCGGAGACGGTATCGACGATCTCCTTGAGACCATCCTTCTTACCGCAGACGTGCTTGAACTTAAAGCTAACCCCAAGCGTAAAGCAAGAGGTATCGTAATCGAGGCCGAACTTGATAAGGGACGCGGACCCGTTGCTACCGTACTTGTACAGAAGGGTACCCTCAAGGTGGGTGACTTCGTATCCGCAGGCGCATGCCACGGTAAGGTACGTGCAATGATCAACGACAAGGGTAAGAACGTTAAGACCGCAGGTCCTTCCATCCCTGTTGAGATTCTTGGTTTAAGCGATGTTCCCAATGCAGGTGAAGTATTCATCGCTCACGATTCCGATAAGACCGCCAAGTCTTATGCCGAGACCTTTATCGCTCAGAACAAAGAGAAGAAGCTTGAAGAGATTAAGTCCAGAATGTCTCTTGACGACCTCTTCACCAAGATTTCCGAAGGTAACCTTAAGGAACTCAACGTCATCGTTAAGGCTGACGTACAAGGTTCCGTTGAAGCCGTTAAACAGTCACTTACCAAGCTTTCTAACGACGAAGTTGTTGTTAAGTGTATCCACGGCGGCGTAGGTGCCATCAACGAATCCGACGTTTCTCTTGCCGGCGCATCCAATGCAATCATCATCGGCTTCAACGTTAAGGCCGATCCCGTTGCCAAGGCTGCAGCAGACAGCGAGGGCGTAGATGTAAGACTCTACAAGGTAATTTACCAGGCTATCGAGGATATCGAGAACGCTATGAAGGGTATGCTCGATCCCGTATTTGAAGAAAAGATTATCGGTCATGCCGAGATTCGTCAAATCTTCAAGGCATCCGCAATCGGTAACATCGCAGGTTCTTACGTACTTGACGGTATGTTCCAGAAGAACTGTAAGGTTCGTGTTAAGAGAGCAGACGACGTTATCTTCGAAGGTAACCTCGCTTCCCTTAAGAGATTTAAGGACGACGTCAAGGAAGTTAAGGCAGGCTTCGAGTGCGGTCTTGTATTTGAAGGCTTTGACAAGTTCGAAGAACTCGATACCGTAGAAGCTTACGTTATGGTTGAGGTTCCCAGGTAGGACGAACAGTACTGCGAAAGGCAGGAAGTAAGAAATGAGAAAGAACAGTATTAAGAATATCCGCATCAATGAGGAAGTTTACAGAGAGCTTGCCAACATTGTACGCGGTGAGATTAAGGACCCTCGTATCAGCCCCCTCACAAGTGTGGTGGCTGTCGAGGTGGCTCCCGATTTAAAGACCTGTAAGGCGTACATCAGCGTCCTTGGCGACGAGGAAGCAAGAAAGTCCACCTATCAGGGCTTAAAGAGTGCGGAAGGCTTCATAAGAAGTCAGCTTGCAAAGCGTATTAACCTTCGCAATACTCCCGCAATAACCTTTATTATGGATAATTCCATAGAGTATGGCGTTAACATGTCTAAACTTATAGAGGATGTAAATAAAACAAATGGTGAATCTGAGTAAGGAACTTGAAAACGCAAAGACCATAGCTATAAGTGGTCATATCAGACCCGACGGAGACTGTATAGGCTCCGTTATGGGTCTGTTTTTGTATATTAAGAACAGCAAGCCCGACGCTACCGTCAGGGCATTTCTTGAAGAGCCCGCAGACATCTTTGACTGTATCAAAGAAGTCGAAGAGATTGAGAACGCTGAGAATGTCGACGAGGAGTTTGATATTTTCTTTTGCCTCGACTGCGACAAGACCAGACTCGGTGCGGCAGAGCATTTATTCGATGCAGCCAAGACCACGATTAACATCGACCATCACGTATCCAATCCCGGATGCGGCGACTACAATTACATCGTGCCTAAGGCTTCGAGTACGAGTGAATTGATTTATGATCTTCTTGATAAGAAGTATATAGACAAGGACATCGCGATGGCTCTGTATATCGGTATTATTCACGATACCGGTGTTATGCAGTATTCGAACACTTCGCCCAAGACCTTAAGAATCGTTGCTGACCTTGTGGAGTACGGATTTGACTTCCCGAGACTTATCGATGAGACATTTTATGAGAAGAGCCTCCTTCAGACGCAGATATCGGCCAAGGTTATGGCTGATTGTAAGCTGTTTCTGGACGGTAAGGTTGCTTTCGGTAAGGTGGATTATGAGACTATGCAGTCCATGGGGCTTAAGTCCTATGACCTTGACGGAATAGTGAATCAGCTTCGCCTTATTAAGGGCGTTGAAGCTTCTGTGTTCATGTACGGCCTTGAGAACGGCGACAATAAGGTAAGCCTTCGCTCGAGAAGCTATGTGGATGTGGCCAAGATTTGTCAGAACTTTAAGGGTGGCGGCCACGTGAGAGCGGCAGGTTGCACGGTTTCCATGGATGCCGAATCTGCACTTAAAGAGATTTTAAAGTTAATTGAGGAACAGATTTAATTAATGCTTAACGGAATTATAAATGTGTACAAAGAACAGGGCTATACATCCTTTGACGTATGCGCCCTCATGCGAGGCATTGCGGGTCAGCGTAAGGTCGGTCACACCGGCACACTTGACCCGCAGGCCGAAGGCGTACTTCCCGTATGTCTCGGCAATGCCACCAAGTTATGCGACATGCTTACAGACAAGACCAAAGAGTATGTCGCTGATTTTATGTTGGGTAAAAAAACAGATACCCTTGATATCTGGGGTACCGTCATAGAGGAGCGTACGCCCGTTGTAAGCGAAGAGGCGCTTAGAGAAGCGATTCTTTCTTTTGCAGGCGGATATGAGCAGCTTCCGCCTATGTACTCGGCCAAGAAAGTGGATGGTAAGAGGCTTTACGACCTCGCCCGCGCAGGCAAAGAAATCGAGCGAAAGCCCGTGTTTGTCGAAATTCATGAAATAGAGATTTTGAAGATGGATTACCCCAATGTAACCATAAGGGTTAAGTGCGGCAAGGGTACATATATCAGAAGCTTATGCGAGGATATAGCGGTCAAGGTCGGTGAGCTTGCTTGCATGACGGCACTTAAGAGAACGGCGGTGTCCAATTTCACGGCGGATAAAGCGTTGAAACTTTCGGACTTACAGGTGCTTAAAGACGAGGGAAGGCTTGCGGAGGCGGTTATTCCCACGGATTTTGCTTTTGCCGACTACGAAGCATTTATTGTGCGAAAAGATTTTAGAAAGCTTCTTGATAACGGAAATAAGCTTGCTTTGCATATGATTGATAATAAAGTTACGCTTAAGGATGGGGAAATCGTCAGAATATATAATGACGAAAAGGTCTTTACAGGGTTATATTTATTTGTGAAGGCTGAAGGTTGCCTTAAGCCCTTTAAGATGTTTTTGGGTGAGTAATGATAGTAACAGACGGACTTAGTGAAATAGAATATAAGGGTCGTACCCGCGTGGTAATCGGCAAGTTTGACGGTATTCACGCAGGCCACCAGAAGCTTATACGTACGGTAACGGAGCATAAGGATTTGCTTAAATCCGTGGTTTTTACTTTTACGTTTGCTTCGGAAGTTTACTTAAACAACGTTAATCGCATCTTGTCGGAAGATGAGAGACGTAAGAAGTTTGAGGAACTGGGTACGGATTATCTGGTAGAATATGAGTTGAACGACTCAACAGCCAGAATGGAGCCCGAGGAGTTTGCGCGTGTACTGTTAAGGGACAGGCTTCACGCCGCAGAGGTGTATTGCGGGCCGGATCTTTCTTTTGGCTACAAGGGTCGCGGTAATGTGGAACTTCTTCGCAGTATGGAAGAGGAACTTGGTATTAAGGTTATTGTTATAGATAAGGTTAAGTATATGGGCGAGGATATTTCATCCACCCGTATTCGTGAAGCTATTAAAAACGGTAACATGACAGACGCTGAGAACATGTTGAGAGGTTAATTATGGAGATTGCCATTATACTGACGCTTTTGGGCGGATTAGGGCTCTTCCTGTACGGAATGCGGGTTATGAGTGACAGCATCGAGGCTTTTGCCGGTGCTCGTCTTCGTGGTATACTTGAAAAGCTTACCACCAATCGATTTATGGGAATACTGGTAGGCTTAATATTTACAGCTACCATTCAATCGTCATCGGCTTGTACGGTTATGGTAGTCAGCTTTGTTAACTCCGGGCTTATGACACTTACTCAGGCCGCCGGAGTCATCTTTGGTTCAAACATCGGTACGACAGTTACCGCTCTTTTGGTTTCTTTTAAGTTAGAGAAAATCGCTCCCCTGATTTTATTTGCAGGCGTTGCAATCGTAATGTTCTGTAAGAAATCGAATATTAAGAAATTTGCCGAGATTATTATCGGTTTCGGTGTATTGTTCATGGGTCTTAGCTCGATGTCGGCATCCATGGGTACCATGCGTGAATCCGAAACTGTTTTGAATTTGTTCTCAAGCCTTAGGAATCCTTTTCTGGCTGTAATTTTGGGACTTGCGATTACAGCCGTTGTACAGAGTTCTTCGGTTGTGGTATCCATCATGGTACTTCTTGCCAATCAGGGACTTATGAGCCTTGAGATATGTATGTATATTACGCTTGGTTCCAATATCGGTGCTTGTACTTCCGCAGTACTTGCTTCCTTAAACGGTAAGAAAGACGCTAAGCGCGCCGCAGCGATTCACGTGCTGTTTAACGTAATCGGTACAATAGTTATGTTCTTTGCCTTTGCTTTTGACGTAGAAGGCTTTGTAAGAGTTATGAGTAAAATTGCCGGTAATGATGCAGGTAGAGTTGTGGCGTTCTCGCACTTGTCAATTAAGGTGATTCAGGTTATCTTTATGACACCTTTCATCGGCCCTATTGTTAAGCTTACCAAACTTCTTGTGCCCGGCGAAGAGCAGAAGGTGGGCTACAGAGAGAGCTTCAAGCTTAAGTACATCGGTGACAACGTAGTACTTAACCCCGCTACCGCAGTTGTAGGCGTTATCAACGAGGTAGACCGTATGGCGAGCCTTGCAGGTGAGAACCTCAACCGTGCCATGAACGCTTTGATAACCCTCGATCAGGATGATATCGATGAAGTATATAAGGTTGAGGAGAACATTAACTTCCTTAACCACGCCATTACCAATTACCTTGTTAAGATTAACCAGACGACACTTCCTATCGAAGACTTAAAGTCCATCGGCAGCCTGTTCCATGTAGTTAACGATATCGAGCGTATCGGTGACCATGCCGAGAACGTTGCGGATGCCGCAAGGACGCGTATCGAGACCGGCGTTACCATTTCCAAGGAAGCGCAGAGAGAACTCGGTCAGATGCTTGATATGGTCAATGAAATCTATCGTCTTTCAACCGAAACCTTCAAGACAGGTAAAGATACCAACATCGACAAGGTTACCGAGCTCGAGGATAAGATTGATAACATGGAGAGACAGTTACAGAGTAACCACGTCAACCGTCTTACCAGAAACGAATGTACTCCCGAAGCCGGCATGATTTTCTCGGATGTTGTATCCGGACTTGAAAGAGTTGCCGACCACTCGACGAACATTGCTTATTCAATTTTGAAAGATAAGAACAATGCATAATATGCTGTTTGTCGCAACCCGCGGTTTTCCGCGGGTTTTTTGCAGTAATATTTATCGGTGGTAAAATTAATTAAAATGTTATATAATTGCCACGTCGTGTCTTTTAAAGATTATTTAGGAGATTATTATGAACAAAGATTATTCAAAGAAAAACAACATCAGAAGAGACATATTATTTAAGATGGGACTTTCCGACCCTGTTATCGATTTGGGCGAAAAGGTGCTTGAAGAGATTAAAGATAGATTTGAAGAAATTGACGCTATAGCCGAATACAACCAGGCCAAGGTGCTGCAGGCAATGCAGGCCAATCGTGTGGATGCTTCATGCTTAACGGGTACCAACGGTTACGGTCATGACGATATCGGAAGAGATACTTTAGAGGCAGTATACGCTACTACTTTTAAGACTGAAGCCGCCATTGTGCGTCCTCACATCACTTGCGGCACACATGCACTTGCCATTGCATTATCTGCCAATTTACTGCCCGGTGATGAGCTTTTATCCCCTGTAGGTAAGCCCTACGACACACTCGAAGAAGTTATCGGTATCAGGGAAAGTGCATGCTCGCTTAAGGAGTATGGGGTCACCTACAGACAGGTGGATTTGCTTGAAGACGGTTCTTTTGACTACGAGAATATCAAAAAGGCCATTAACGATAAGACCAAGCTTGTAACCATTCAGCGTTCCAAGGGCTATCAGATGCGTCCTTCTTTTTCGGTCAAAGAAATCGGTGAGCTGATAAGCTTCATCAAGGACATAAAGCCCGAAGTTACCGTAATGGTAGATAACTGCTACGGAGAGTTTACGGAGATTATCGAGCCTTCAGAGGTCGGTGCAGATATGATTGTGGGCTCTCTTATCAAGAATCCCGGTGGCGGACTTGCTCCTACCGGCGGATACATTGCGGGTACTAAGAAATGCATCGACAGATGTCACTACAGACTTACGGCTCCCGGTGTAGGTCAGGATGTGGGCGCCAGCCTTCATGTTATGGGCAATCTTTATCAGGGATTCTTTTTATCACCTACAGTTGTTGCAGGTGCGGTTAAAGGCGCAGTATTTGCGGCCAAAGTATACGAAACATTAGGATTTAACGTACTTCCGGGTTCATCAGAAATCAGACACGACATTATACAAAGTATCGAACTCGGTTCTCAAGAGGCTATGATAGCATTCTGCCGCGGCATACAGGGTGCGGCACCTGTTGACAGTTATATTGCACCCGAACCTTGCCCTATTCCCGGCTATCCCGACGAGGTAATAATGGCAGCCGGAGCATTTGTACAGGGCTCATCAATCGAACTTTCTGCCGACGGTCCTATTCGTCCCCCTTATGCTATTTATTTCCAGGGCGGACTTACGTGGGAACACTGTAAGATAGGTATCCTTATGTCAGTTCAGAAACTTTATGAACAGAATTTGATTAAATTATAAGAGAGATAAATATGGATAGTAAAAAAAACGGCTTGGGCTTGACTCATGCTTTACAAAGTAACGCCACATTGCAGCGCGTTAAGTGCTTCCTTATCGCAGCATGCCTTATTGTGGCAGGCATTTATTTGTTTAAAGGTTTGAAGGAGCTTAACGCACCGGTTCCCACATACACTTTTGTGGGCGCAGAGACCTTTGAAAGAGCAACGGAGCAGGGCGAAGAAGAATACGAAGACGAGACGGTCTGCCCTGTGGAATTTGTTAATGAAGACGGCTCGGCTGTTTTGACTGTCGAGTACTCTTATGACGAGTGGGAGGCGCTTCCTTCAGGCGTGACCACGGAAGGCTACGTATATCAGTCTGAAGAAGGCGATAAGCTTGCTTTTGCGAGTGAAGCTACAGTAAATGATATTGATAAGGCCGTTCACGAGGCCAGAGCGAGTGAAACAGGTAATGTATTCGGAATAGCCATGGCTTTCGGACTTATAGCATTAGGCCTTTTTGTAATGACGAAGTTTGCCAAGCATTTTACGGCTTACGAACAGATTTGGTTTGTATCGATTCTGGTGCTTGCGGCAGTGTTCTCCCTTCTTTTTCCGGAAGAGAGCGCCAATGGTATCAACGGCCTTGTAATTATGGCTCTGTATCTTCTGGATACGTTCCTTAACATTTTGTGTGAGCTTCTTATTTCCAAGCAGAGCAAGTGGAACTTTATCGTGTCACTTTTCGTAGAAATTACAGAGATTGCTATTTGTCTTGTGCTTATGTACAGATTTGCTACTTTGGCTTCGACTCTGTTCTTCTGGATTCCTTGCGACATTATCAGCTTTGTGAACTGGCACAAGCATCCGGATCATGAGGAAGAGGAACTTACCAGAGTTCGTACCCTTAAAGGCTGGCAGGAAGTTCTTATTATTCTGGCCATTGTAGTGTGGACAATAGGTGTAGGATACTTCCTTACCACTTTGGATTTGGGCTCTGATTTCTTTAAAAACAGAACTCTCGAGGTTATTGTATGCTACATTGATGCCTGCGCCAGCGCTGTCGGCGTGGCTAACGGACTCTTTATTCTGTTTAGGTTCAGAGAACAGTGGATTGCATGGTATATCTGCGCGGCTTTGGAAAGCGCAATCAATATTATATCCGGTCAGTTTGTACTGCTTGTTTTAAAGCTTGGATACTTTACAAACACTACCTACGGATACATCAAATGGTCCAAGTATATTAAGCAGTCAAAAGTAGAAGACAAAACCCTTCTATAATCATTTTGGATAATCAAATTGCCCTCAAGGATTTAGCGACTTGTTAACTCTTTGAGGGTACTTTTGTGTTATGGCGTTCTGCCATGTCTGATTATTAGTTTCTTGTGTAGGAGGGAAGTTTTAATATGTCGTCTTTGGTATTTACCAATTCCAATTGTGTGGGATGTAATAAGTGTATTAAGGTGTGCAGCTGTATGGGCGCCAACATTTCCGAGTACACCGGAGAAGAGTATTCCAAGATTAATGTAGACGGCAACCGCTGCATAGCCTGTGGCGCGTGCTTTGATGCTTGCGAACATAATGCAAGAGAGTACAACGATGATACCGAACGCTTCTTTGAAGATTTAAAGAAGGGCGAGAAGATATCAGTCCTTATCGCACCTGCTTTTAAAGCCAATTATCCGAGCCAGTATGAGAGCGTACTCGGCGGACTTAAGAAACTCGGTGTAAGGCGCATGATAAGTGTTTCTTTTGGCGCGGATATCACTACCTGGGGATACATTAACTATATTCAAAAGAACAAGTTCCTCGGCGGTATATCGCAGCCCTGCCCTGCAGTTGTAGGCTATATTGAACATTACATGCCGGAACTTATTCCTAATCTGTTCCCTGTGCAAAGTCCCATGATGTGCGCGGCAATCTATGCCAAGAAAGAGATGGGCATAGCTGACAAGCTTGCTTTTATCAGCCCCTGCATTGCCAAGAAAAACGAGATAGACGACCCCAACAACAAAGGATACATTACATATAACGTTACTTTCGAGCACCTTATGAAGTACGTAAAAGAAAACCATGTAAGCGGTCCGTCATGCGTGGACGAAATCGAGTACGGCCTCGGTTCACTCTACCCCATGCCCGGCGGACTTAAGGAGAACGTGTACTGGCTCCTCGGTGAGAGCGTTTTCATTCGCCAGATTGAGGGCGAGAAGCGCATGTACAACTTCTTGAAATCCAACAAGGACCGCATCAGTAAAAAGAAAACGCCTTTCCTCTTTATCGATGCCCTTAACTGTGAGAACGGCTGTATCTGCGGAACCGGTACCAACCCTGAACTTTCAGAGACCGACGACGCTCTCTACAGTTTGTTACGCATAAGAGAAAGCGTTAAGAATTTTGATAAGAACAGCGCATGGTCCAAGGCATTGTCGCCCGAAGAGCGCATGGAGCGACTTAATAAGCAGTTTAACAAGCTTAATCTAAACGACTACTTAAGAAGCTACACCGACAAGTCAAGGGATGCCAAGATTAAAGAACCTACCGCTTCCGACCTTGATAAGATATTCACCGACATGAAGAAGAACGATAAGGCTTCGCGCGAAATCAACTGTTCATGTTGCGGTTACGATACCTGTAAAGATATGGCTACGGCAATCTTCAACGGATTCAACCATAAGTACAACTGTGTTCACTACCTAAAGAGCGAGATTGAAGAAGAGAAGAATATTGCCAATCAGATACTTGAGGAAAAGAAAGCCATCAGCATGCATCAGGATGAGATGCTTAAGACTATCGAGACCATTAACGAGCATTTTGAGAGCCTGCGCAACTCTGTTGACTCCATGAAGGCAGAAAACAAGAAGAATTCCGAAGAGAGTACAGCGATTGCCGGCGAAGTTGAAGAAGTGGCTAAGTTCTGTGAGAATCTGGACGCTTCCATGGCTGAAATTCTAGGCTTCCTGCAGGCACTTGCAGACAATAACGAAAAGGTTGTATCCATCGCATCCAAGACCAACTTACTTGCCCTTAACGCAAGTATTGAGGCAGCAAGAGCCGGTGATGCGGGACGAGGCTTCGCAGTAGTTGCGGGAGAAATCAACAACCTTGCCGGAAGCTCCAAAGAAACCGCCGCAGACAGCAGCAAGAATAACAACCAGATTCAGACATCCATCAACGTTATCGTGGATGATACCAAGAAACTTCTGGGCGTTATCGACGGAGTTAACAAGCGTACCAAGAATCTTGCCGATGCAACCGAAGACATCGCGGCATCTACCGACAAGATTATGGCCAACGTTGAAAGCGTTAAGCGAGAGCTTGCCAACCTTGTTGCTTCCAACAGCTAAAGAAAGAATATAAAGGCATAATGAAAGCGCATCGGATATCATGTCCGGTGCGCTTATTATTTACTTGGAATTAAGCATCTGATAGTAGAAGCCCTGCTTGCTTACCAGTTCATCATGAGTGCCATGCTCGATGATGTTACCGTCCTTCATAACAAGGATTAAGTCCGCGTTTCTGATGGTAGACAGGCGGTGCGCTACTATAAAGCTCGTGCGGCCCTCCATAAGCGTCTGGAAAGCCTTGGTAATGCGTATCTCGGTTCGCGTATCGATTGAAGATGTAGCTTCATCAAGAATCAATATCGGAGGAATCGAGAGCATCAGTCTTGTGATACAAAGAAGCTGTTTCTGACCTGCGGAAAGGTTACCGCCGTCGGGAGCGATTATAGTATCATAACCATTCTCAAGCCTTGAAATAAAGCTGTGAGCATGAGCTTTTTTGGCGGCTTCGATAATCTCTTCGCGGGTGGCATCGGGCTTGCCGTAGGCGATGTTATCGGCGATGGAAGCCGACTTAAGCCAGGTCTCCTGAAGCACCATACCGATGTTACGACGAAGGATAGACTTCTTAATCGAGTCGGAACGATGACCGTCAAAAAGTATTTCGCCCGCATCCGGCTCAAAGAATCTCATAAGCAGGTTAATAAAGGTCGTCTTACCGCAACCGGTAGGACCCACAATTGCTATATGGCTTCCGGGTGCAACATGAAAGCTTATATCATACAAAAGCTTCTTAGACTTATCGTAGCTGAAGCACAGGTCCTTAATATCGATATCCCCCTTAAGCTCGGTAACGGATGATTCCGGCGAAAGAAGATCTACCGCATCTTTAGCATCCAGGAACTCAAAGATTCGTCCCGCACAAGCCACCGCATTCTGAAACTCCGTAACAACTCCCGAAATCTCGTTAAAAGGCTTGGTATACTGGCTTGCGTAGCTTAAGAAGCAGGAAAGCGTACCGATTGTAAGCTTGCCTGCAATACCGAGGAAACCGCCGAGTATAGCGACACTCGCGTACACAAGGCCGTTAACGAATCTGGTTACAGGGTTGGTAGTGGAACTGTAGAAGAGCGATTTAAGGTTAACTTTCGCGTATTCTTTGTTTAACTTATCAAACTTTTCTTCCTCAACGGACTCGGCGCCGAAAGCCTTAATAAGGCGAACTGCGTTAACTGTTTCATTAATGTAGGATGTAAGACCGCCCTGAAGTGCTGCCTGTCTCTTAAAGTGCTTGTAAGTCTTCCTGGAGATAAACGATGCCGCAAAGAGCGACAAAGGCGTAAGCACAATAACCGCAAGCGCCATCCAACCGTTGATTCGAAGCATGAACACAAGCGTGGCAACAATCGTAAGCACACCGGTGAAAAGCTGTGAGAAGCCTAACAGCAGACCATCCGACAATCTCTCAACGTCCGAAATCAAACGGCTTAAAATATCGCCGTGTCCCATGGTATCAAGATAGAAGCAGGATACTTTGTGAAGCTTATTAAACAGCTCATTTCTTAAATCGTGAACAATCTTAAACGTAACTTTGTTGTTGATAAGGGTCATAAGCCATGTGGTAATACCGTTTATCATAAGCATTAAGAAGAAGAGCGACAAAATCTTCCTGATGGCTTCAAAAGAAACCTGCCCGGCACCGATCATTTCATCGATGGCCTTACCCGTAAGAACCGGTATGTAAAGCGAAGCCAGCACACTTGCGGTGGCAAGTATCAGCGAAAAGATAATTCCGAAAAGATGAGGCTTAACAAGCTTTAATATTCTTAAGTAAATTGCTTTGTTCTTCATAACGAGCCCTCCTCATTTGACTTCTGCGAATCGCAGATTTCTTTGTACAGGGAAGAGCGCTCAAGAAGCTCTGCATGAGTTCCGATACTGTCGATGCGACCGTCGTCGAGAACTATAATCTTGTCAGCATCCTTAATGGACACGATACGCTGCGAAATAATGAATACCGTGTTGCCAAGCGTCTTTAAATTCTTACGAAGAGTAGCGTCAGTAGCGTAGTCAAGGGCGCTGGAAGAATCGTCAAGCACCAGAACCGGCGCATTCTTAACAAGCGCACGCGCAATGGTAAGTCGCTGCTTCTGACCACCCGAAAGATTGGCGCCGCCTTCGGTTATATTAAACTCAAGACCTTCACCCTTGGAATCCACAACATTTCTTGAAACGGACAAATCAACCGCACGATTCATCTCGTCCTCGGTTGCATCGGGCTTGGCAAAAAGAAGGTTTTCTTTGAGCGTTCCGCTGAATAACTGTGCTCGCTGGGGCACGATGGAAAATACATTTCTGAGTGATGAAAGAGTTATCTTTCTTAAATCGGTTCCGTTATAAAGAATCGAGCCTTTGGTAGGATCGTAGAAACGCATAAGCAGATTGGACACGGTAGACTTACCGGAACCGGTACCGCCTATGATACCTACGGTCTCGCCGGTCTTAACATCAAAGCTTATACCGGATAACGATTCATCGCCGGCACCGGGATAGGAGAAAGAAACGTCCTTGAACTCAAGTAACTTATCCGTAGCAGCTATGGATGCGGCATCAACGGTTCCTTCATCCTTAAGAGCGTTCTCGGCTTCAAATGTAAGTGCCACGCGGGAAGCGGAAGCGAGAGATTTATTGATGGTAATAAACAGATTGGCAAGCTTAACAAGCTCCACAAGTATCTGAGACATGTAGTTAACAAGCGCATAGACTTCGCCGCTTGTAAGGATACCGCCGTCAACAAGCTTAGCACCATTAGCGATAAGGATTAACATCGCAATGTTAACTATAATTAAAGTAAGCGGATTAAGAAGAGTGGAGATTCTTGAAGTAAGTACCGACAGGTGATACATCTTGTCGTTTTCTTCAGTGAATTCCTTTCTTTCGCTATCACCTCTGGAAAAAGCACGGATAACACGCGCACCGGTTAAGTTCTCACGAATGTGACCTGTGAGAAGGTCGAGGGACTTTTGAATCTTTTTGTAAAGAGGAATGGTGATAAGCGTAATTGCAAATACCGCGATAAACAGCACGGGAATTACAACTACGAATATAAGAGCAGCCTTAACGTTGATGGTGAAGGCCATTATCATCGCACCGAACACTACGAAGGGTGAACGAAGCAGGAGTCTTAACACCATATTTACGCCGTTTTGAACTGCGTTGATGTCATTGGTCATTCTTGTGATGAGAGAAGAAGTGCCGAGTGCATCCACGTTCTCATAAGAAAGGCCGAGAATCTTATCGTACAAAGAATTTCTGACGCCGGTAGCAAATCCGATGGCGGCCTTGGCCGAGAAAAACTGGGCGGTGAGAGAGCAGACCAAACCGATAATACCGAGAGATACAAGGATTATCGCACTGTGCCAGATTACGCTTTCATCACCGGCTTTGATACCGTCGTCAATTATTCTCTTGATTACAAGGGGAACGAAAAGCTCGAACAGGGCTTCAAGCATTTTAAAAGAAGGTGCTATGATGCATTCTTTCCTGTAGGGCTTTAAGAATTTGAGTAGTTTTTTCATATATCTAAAGCTCCGAAAAACATTTTTTTTATTATACACTATGGAAATATTTTTTAAAACCATATATAATCGTGGGGTATGTTGTTTAAAATAAGAATTTGCCATACAGATTCTTATTGCTTGCAAAGGAGAGATTTATGGATAACAATTTAAACGGAACAAATTACAACGCACCTGCTCTCGAAGTTAAGGGCGAGAACGTTCTTATGGGAACAATCGGTGCAATTTTGGGCGCATTGGTAGGCGCGGCACTTATCGCTATCCTTGCCAAGGTTGGATATGTTGCTTCTATCAGCGGCGTAGTTATGGCTTTCTTGTCACTCTTTTTATATGACAAGTTCGCAGGTAAGCTTTCCAAGAAGGGAATCATCATCTGCGTTGTTATTATGGTAATCACTGTTTTCCTTACCGAGTGGGCTGTATGGTCTTACATATTCTACAAGGAACTTGCTACCATTTATGATGTAACTTTCGGTGAAGTATTCAAGGAGTTCTTCTCACTTTTGAAGCTTGCGGAGAGCACAGGAGATTTTGTTAAGGATATTGCTATGCTTTACTTCTTTACTGCACTTGGTGCAATTCCTACAATTTCCAAGACTGCACAGAGCGGAACAGCCAAGGTTCTTAAGGATGATCAGAGCGGTATTGTAAAGCCCGCATCCGAAATCGTAACCGAAGAAGCTACCACAGCAGACGAGAACGCTGTTAAGACTTTTGATAAGGATTTCTTTAATTAAGTACAATTTGTATTTTCATTTTGATTGGGTAAAATGTTCTTTGAAAGGATATATTTTCACAAATGGCCAATTTTACCAAGAAAGCAATTAAAGAATCATTTGTTAAGCTTTTAAACGAGAAGCCTCTTGCCAAGATAAGTGTCAAGGATATAGTGGAAGACTGCGGTATCAATCGTAATTCTTTTTACTATCATTTCCAGGACATTCCGGCACTCCTCGAGGAGATTATCACCGAGCAGGCAGAGGAACTTATAGAGAATTACCCTGAGATAGAATCTCTTGAAAAGGGTATGGAGGTTGCAACGGAATTTGCCATTCAGAATAAGATGGCAGTATTTCACATTTACAATTCCGTTAACCGCGACATGTACGAGCAGTATACTATGCGTCTGTGCCGTCACGTGGTAGCCAGATACCTTGAGGTTGCATTTAAAGATGCGAATGTGCCTGCCGAGGACAGAGAACTCGCGGTTCGTCTTGTGTCATGTGCACTTTTCGGACTTGTGTACGACTGGCTTAACTCAGGCATGAACGAGGAACGCCCTGCCGACATCAAGCGTGTATGCGAGCTTTGCAAGGGCATTCCCGAGATGATTATTGAGCGCAGTCAATTAAATATTTAGACACTCAGGGGTGTTTGCCTAAATTTTGGGTATTTGAAAGCCTATGTTCGATTTTTGAACATAGGCTTATTTTTTGCCCGTTTTTATTGCGGTGGGGCAGTAGTATTTTAGACTCAAGAAATGATGAACGAGACAGAAAGGAAGGCTCATATGAAAACTGTCGGCATTATTAGAAATACGGTTCCCATGAGAACGGCCAAGACCGGTTACATTTTTTCTTCGGCAATTCTGTTTATATTGGGGCTGTTGCTTGTGATAAGTCCGGAAACGGCCAAAGAAGTATTCGCGGATATCCTCGGAGTCGCAATGATAATCTTCGGAATCATTAAACTCATCGGGTATTTTTCAAAGGATTTGTTCAGACTTGCGTTTCAGTACGATCTGGCATTCGGAATACTTATTACGATTCTCGGAATCATAACGATAATCAAGCGAGGCGACATAATCGAGTTTCTCTGCATCGTGTTAGGAATCATAATCCTGGCGGATGGACTTTTCAAGATTCAGATGTCCATGGATGCGAGAGAGTTTGGAATACATAAGTGGTGGTTGATTCTTTCTTTTGCAATCATCGCAGGAATCGGCGGACTGTTACTTGTGTTTATGCCGGCTGAGGGAAGTCTCGTACTGATAAGACTTATAGGTATTGCACTTATGGCGGAAGGAATTATGAGCCTTGTTACGGTGCTTACTGCAGTCAAAATAATAAAACATCAGAAATGTGATGTTTTGGAAGGAGAATACAGGGAATTATGAAATTTGCAAAAGGTGTTGTTAAATCAAGATTCGTGATTCTGATTGCGGCAATTGCCTTGTGCGTTCCGGCACTCTTCGGAATGCTTAATACCAGAATCAATTACGATATGCTTACATATCTTCCGAAAGACATGGATACCGTTAAGGGTCAGGACATCCTCATGGAAGATTTCGGAAAAGGCGCGTTTTCTTTTGTTGTTGTAGAAGGGATGGATAATAAAGCGGTCAGCGAGCTCGCGGACAAGATAAGAGCGGTTGACCATGTGGAAACGGTGCTTTGGTACGATTCGTTCATGGATGTGGATGTGCCGATGGAGATGTTGCCCGACAGAGTGTACGACCTCTTTAACAAGGGTGACTGCACGATGCTCGCAGTTTTCTTTGACAGTTCTACGTCGGCGGATGTGACGATGCAGGCGATTAAGGATATCAGAAGCGTATGCAACAAGGATTGCTTCGTATCCGGTATGTCTGCGCTTGTAACCGACCTTAAGGCTTTGTGTGAAAAAGAAGAGCCCGTGTACGTCGGTATCGCGGTTGCACTTGCGGCGCTGTCCATGATGATTTTCCTCGACGGCTGGCTTGTTCCGTTTGTTTTCCTTGCAAGTATCGGCATGGCTATTCTTTACAACCTCGGTTCCAACTACTTCCTCGGCGAGATGTCTTACATCACCAAGGCACTTTCCGCAGTATTGCAGTTGGCGGTTACCATGGACTACTCGATATTCCTGTGGGACGCATACAACGAGAAACTTGAAAAAATGGACGATCACAAAGAAGCTATGGCATACGCCATCAAGAATACGCTTACTTCAGTAGTGGGAAGTTCCATTACAACAATCGCAGGCTTCATTGCCCTTTGCTTCATGAGTTTCACCCTCGGCGCAGATCTCGGCATCGTAATGGCCAAGGGCGTGCTTCTCGGAGTTATCGGATGTGTAACAATCTTGCCGTCATTGATTCTGGTGCTCGATAAGCCTTTGCTTAAGACCAGACACAAGGCTATACTTCCGAAGCCCGTTAAGTTATCCGGTGCGATTGTGAAGATATTCCCCATTCTTTTGGCGGTATTTGTAGCGGCTGTGATTCCCGCATATTACGGATATTCCAACACGCAAAAAGAAGTCTACTACGACATGGGCGCCTGCCTTCCTCAGGACATAGAGGTTGTGAAGGCAGACAAGAAGCTTTCGGAAACCTTTAACGTAGCATCCACTCATATGCTTCTTACGGATTCAAAGCTTCCCGAGGAAGAGACTCGTAAGATGCTTGAAGAAATGCAAGGCATTGAAGGCGTTGAGAAGGTAATCGGTATGGAAACAGAGATAGGCGCTCTGGTGCCCGAATCGATTATCCCCGACAAAGTAAGAGATATGCTTGAAAGCGAAAACTGGAAGCTTGTAATTATCAATTCCTCTTATCCGGTAGCAAGCGATGCAGTTAACGCTCAGATAGATGAAATCAATACAGTATTAAAGAAGTACGATAACAAGGGCATGCTGATAGGCGAGGCTCCATGCATGAAAGATATGATTGAGACCACCGGGCACGACTTCGAGGTTGTAAACATCGTATCAATTGCAGCGATATTCGTAATCATCATGGTAGTAGAGAAGAGCATTTCGCTTCCCTTTATCCTGATAAGCGTTATCGAGCTTGCAATCTTCATTAACCTGGGACTTCCTCATTACCTCGGTCAGACGCTTCCGTTTATCGCACCGATCTGCATCAGCACCATTCAGCTTGGCGCAACGGTCGATTACGCAATATTGATGACTACGAGATATAAGGGCGAAAGAAAGAACGGCGCCGACAAGAAGGAAGCGGTAAGAACCGCGCTTATGACTTCAATCGGTTCCATCATCGTAAGCGGCATGGGCCTTTTCGCAGCGACCTTCGGTGTTGCGGTTTATTCAAACATCGACATCATCAGCTCCATGTGCATGCTTATGGCAAGGGGCGCGATAATCAGTATGGTTTGCGTAATCTTTATTTTGCCGGCTTTGTTACTCTTATGTGACGGCCTTGTATTACACACTACACTCGGAATGAGTAAGAAGGGAGAAGTAGAGTCATGAAAAAGACAGGAAAGAAATTTACAGCAATAATCGTTTCACTCGCAGTTGTTGCGGGAAGCACAATCGGAGCTTTCGCGGCCGAGAAGGCGGGTGTTACCAATGAATACATTTCATATGCGGAGGAAAAAGAAGATGCTTCCGCCGAGACTACAGTAGAGGAAACGGTTTCCGAGAACACGGTCGCAGCACCCGATGAAGATGTTTCTGGTGATGAAGTCGTATACGTATTTACCGATTCAAACGGCAGTGTTGAAAAGGTTATGGACAGCATCTGGATTAAAGACGGTGAAGACAAGACTCAGACCGAGGCCGACGCAGACCTTCCGCTCACCGTAAGCGTTAAGTACTCGCTTGACGGCAAGGAGATTGCACCCGATGCCATCACCGGTAAGAGCGGACATTTGAAAGCAGAGGTTTCTTTTACCAACAACCGTTATGAGTACAAAGAAATTAACGGCAACGAAGAGAAGATTTACGTACCTTTCCTTGCAAGCGCGGTTACAGCACTTGACGGAGAAAAGTACTCTAACGTAACTGTTTCAAACGGTCGTGTCATCAACGACGGCGCAAGATATGCGGTTGTGGGTGTAGCGCTTCCCGGACTTAAAGAGGATCTTGATATAAGTGCCAATGAAGTTGAAATTCCCGAGTCCATTACCATTGAGGCGGACGTTGAGAACTTTGAAGAGTTTGGCATGTATCTTCTTGTAACCAACAGTGTATTTAATGAAATCGACATCGATACCACCGAAAAAATGGATGAGCTTCGCGAGGATTTGGGCAAGATAGATGATGCGATGGAAGCACTCATGAGCGGCTCCGACGAGCTTTACAATGGACTTGGCAAGCTCTTGGACGGCGCCAATAAATTCAATGACGGCATGAATCAGTTATCCGGCGGCCTTAATACCCTTGATTCTAACTCAGCCGCACTTGTGGATGGTTCAAGACAGGTATTTAACACGCTTCTTGCAACAGCTTCAGAGCAGCTTAAGGCTTCGGGTATTAACGTAGGCAACCTTACAATCGACAATTACGATTCCGTACTTGCAAGCGTAGTTTCCGAAGGATATGCCAAGAAGCTTGCCTACAGCACAGTAGAAGCTAAGGTCAAAGAAAACGAAGGTACAATCAGAAGCGCCGTTACAGATGCAGTCAATGCACAGGTTGAATCCGGCGTTGAAGATGCGGTCAGAGCAGGTGTTGAAGAAAAGGTTACAGCCGCTGTAAGAACAAATGTTGAGGCTCAGGTTACCGCAGCTGTTGAGTCAAACGTTAAGAATCAGGTTGCCGAAGCGGTTGCAGGTCAGTTAGGCATTTCAGTCGAGGATGCTCTTGCATCATCCGAAGCTTCCGCAATGATAGATCAGACCGTAGCAGCGAAGATGGCTTCAGATGAAGTTAAGGCAATGATAACCGCACAGACTGACGCACAGATGGCTTCAGATGCTGTTAAGGCAACAATAAATGCTAAGGTTGAGGAACAGATGGCTACTCCCGAGGTTCAGGCATTAATCGAATCCACCAAGGCTAGCAAACTTTCTTCCGACGAAGTTAAAGGCATTATCGATGCCAAGACTCAGGAAACAGTCAATGCCAAGATTTCCGAGTATGAAAATTCAGCAGAAGTTCAGGCTCAGATTTCGGCAGGCGACAAGAAGATTCTTGACCTTAAGGCATCTCTTGACAGCTACAACACATATTATCAGGGCGTAATCGCTTACACTAACGGCGTATCAAAGGCCAATGCAGGCGCCAAGGAATTAAACAAGAACATGCCCGAACTTGTTAAAGGTATTCAGGCACTTAAAGACGGCGAAAAGAAGCTCTCCGACGGCCTCACACAGTTTAACGACGAAGGCGTTGTAAAGCTTAACGACCTGGTTAATAACACCCTTGAAGGTATGGTAGAAAGATTCAACACCGTTAAGGAAGTATCAAGAGACTATGCTTCCTACGGCACAGACGGTGAAGACACTAAGGACGGTGTAAGATTCATCTACAAGATTAAGACCGTTAAATAAAGCCAACCAATACATTTCTCTCTCTTATAAATGAGATCCGGCGACTCATCAAATGGTGGGTTGCCGGACTTTTTTCTTTGGCTGAAATAAAACTGTTACAGACGTAAAAAAATTCTTTACATAAAATTTTAACAATAATATAATATTATGGTATTTGTCAGTAGAATGCCTTGTGGCATTTCAGGCAGGAGGAGTTTAGTATGAAGAAATTAGAAGAATATGTAAGAAGCATTCCCGATTTTCCGGAACCCGGCATTATTTTCAGGGACATTACCAGTGTGCTTCAGGACGCAGACGGATTAACACTTGCAATCGATACCATGCAGGATCTTATCAAGGATCTTGACTTCGATGTAGTGGTAGGTCCCGAGTCAAGAGGCTTTATTTTCGGTACTCCCATTGCATATATCAATAAGAAACCTTTTGTTCTTATCCGTAAGAAGGGTAAGCTTCCCTGTGAAACCGTATCCAAGGAATACGCTCTTGAATATGGCACAGCTACCATCGAGATTCACAAGGATGCCATTAAGCCCGGTCAGAAGGTATTAATCGTTGACGACCTTATTGCTACAGGCGGCACCACACAGGCTATGATCGAGCTTATTGAATCACTCGGCGGCAAGGTAGTGGGCGTTGTAGTTCTTATGGAGCTTGCAGGGCTCGAAGGCCGTAAGAAGATCGGTAACGTTCCGCTCTTCTCAGCTATTACATATCCCGGCAAATAAATTATTGAGTCGGAATAAGACCATTGGTCTTATTCGAAGACGACCGATAATAAAGCGCTTCAGCGGTTTATTATATTTACGGAAGGCTTTTTCATGGAACCTGAGATTATCAAAGATCCTACAGAGACAGAAAAAGTTAATAATGAAGCGGCGGATGATTCTTTTGTCATAGACGACGGACGAATCGAATCGTTAGGCGAATACATAAGTCCCGAGGAACTTTACAAGGACCTTATTTATCGTGTCCAGAAATATCATCCCAACGGTGATATTTCCATGATTGAGAAAGCCTACAAGATGGCCAATGACGCTCATCTTAACCAGCACCGTAAATCGGGTGAACCCTATATCATTCACCCTCTTTATGTTGCAAACGTTCTTGCGGACTTAGAGCTTGATAAAGAGACTATCTGCGCGGGTCTTCTTCACGATGTAGTGGAAGACACCATCATCACCAAGGAAGAAATAGAGAAAGAATTCGGTCCCGACGTAGCACTTCTTGTAGACGGTGTTACGAAGTTAAAACAGTTCCAGATGACCAATGCCGAGAATCCGTTAAGCCAGGACAAGGAGAAGCTCGAGCTTCAGGCCGAGAACCTTCGTAAGATGTTCCTTGCAATGGCCAAGGATATCAGAGTCATCCTGATTAAGCTTGCGGACCGACTTCACAATATGCGTACCCTCGATCACATGCCGCCCGAAAAGCAGCAAAGAATCGCAAGGGAGACGCTTGATATTTATTCCCCTATTGCGGACAGACTCGGTATTTCCCGTATTAAGGTTGAACTCGACGATCTTTCCCTTAAATACCTTGAGCCCGAAGCATTTAAGGAATTAAACAGACTTATTACCGTAAGAAAGAGCGAGAGAGAGAAGTACATTCAGGACATCGTATCCGAGGTGAGCTCTCATATTAAGAACGCGGGCATCGAGGCTAGAATCGACGGCCGTGTTAAGCACTTTTTCAGTATTTATAAGAAGATGGTCAATCAAAACAAGACCATCGACCAGATTTATGACTTATTCGCAGTGCGCATCATCGTTAAGTCGGTGCGTGACTGCTATGCGGCTTTAGGCGTAATTCACGAGATATACAAGCCGATTCCCGGTCGTTTCAAGGATTACATAGCAATGCCCAAGCCCAATATGTACCAGTCTCTTCACACTACGCTTATCGGCTCGTCGGGTCAGCCCTTCGAGATTCAGATAAGAACCGAAGAGATGCACAAGGAAGCCGAGTACGGTATCGCCGCCCACTGGAAGTACAAAGAAGTGTCCGACGGTAAGAAGGTACCCGAGCAGGAAGAAGAGAAGCTTTCATGGCTTCGCCAGGTTCTTGAGTGGCAGAAGGACATGGCTGACAATAAGGAGTTCCTTGATTTACTTAAATCAGACTTCGACTTGTTCAGTGATTCCGTATACTGCTTTACCCCTACCGGTGACGTTAAGAACCTTCCCGCAGGCAGTACGCCCATCGACTTTGCTTACAGCATTCATTCAGCCGTAGGTAATAAGATGGTAGGCGCGAGAGTTAACGGACAGCTTGTAACCATCGACTACGTCATCAACAACGGTGACCGCGTCGAGATTATCACTTCCCAGAACTCCAAGGGACCTTCCCGCGACTGGCTCAACATAGTTAAATCCACTCAGGCCAAGAACAAGATTACCCAGTGGTTCAAAGCCGAGTACAAAGAAGACAATATCAGCAAAGGCAAGGACACGTTCCTTTCTTTCTGCAAGTCCCATTCCATCAATCCGTCGGATATTCTTATCCCCGAATACATGGACTACATCATGCACAAGTACGGTTTCCGCGACTGGGATTCCGTATATGCGGCGATTGGCCACGGCGGTCTCAAGGAAGGTCAGATTATCAACAAGATGACCGAACTTTTGGAAGCTACACGCCGAAAGAACATGTCCGATTCCGAGGTTGAAGAAGCCATCAACGACGCAGGCAAGATGCGCCCCAAGGAGCGTGTCGGCAAGAGCGGTATCGTGGTTAAAGGTATCCACGATGTTGCGGTAAGATTCTCCAAGTGCTGTTCACCTGTTCCGGGCGATGAGATTGTGGGTTTTGTAACCAGAGGACGAGGCATATCCATCCACAGAACCGACTGTATCAACATACTGTCCCTTCCCGAGATAGACCGCGTTCGCTTAATTGATGCAGAGTGGCAGAACAACGACGACATCAGCGGCAAGTACCCTGTTGAGATTCGTATTTTTGCCAATAACCGTAACGGACTTTTGGCTGATATTTCAAAAGCCCTTACAGAGAAGAACATAAGCATTATTTCCCTTAACACCCGTGTCAACAAGCAGGGTCTCGTCACCATGAACACTGCTTTTGAAATTGAGGGAAGAGATGCTCTTACAAGTATAATAGATAAGATTCGTGCCATTGAAAGTGTCATAGACATAGAAAGGACAAGAGGCTGATGGGAGACATTAAAATCGGACGCATACCCCTTGGATCCATGGGTACCAATTGTTACTTCGTATATCGTGATGATGTTAAGGATGCCATCGTATTCGATCCCGGTGACAACGGAGCTGCTCTTTATGATAAGCTTAAGGACAACGGCATCAATGTTAAGGCGATTTTCTTAACCCACGGCCATTTCGACCATGTATACGGAGTCAAAGCGCTCAAAGAAAAATCCGGCGCCAAGGTTTACGCATGCAAGGATGAGCTTGAACTTTTAAGAGATCCCGAGCTTAATGTTTCGGCCATGATGGGCCGTTTGGTTACGGTGGAGCCCGATGAGTTATTTGCCGACGGCGACACTTACGACCTTTGTGACATGACATTTCAGGTAATTGCAACTCCCGGTCATACTGCGGGGGGCGCATGTTTTTATTTTAAAGAAGCAGGAATACTGATTGCGGGCGATACGCTTTTTGAGGGAAGCGTCGGCAGAACCGATTTCCCCACCGGCAGCATGAAGACACTTGTGGATTCCATCAATAAGAAGCTCATGGAGCTTCCCGACAATACAAGAGTCTATCCCGGTCACGGCGGCACCACCACAATCGGTGACGAAAGGCAGAACAATCCTTTTATTTAGATAGATGATTGCAGTACTTATTAACGAAGCCAAATTTGAATATGACATCCATTCGCTTGTGAAGGCTTTTTACCCTTCGCACGAGGTTAAGGTGATTCTAAAGGGCACGCAGGATATTCCGGAAGCCGAGCTTTTGTTTGAAATTGTGTACGGAGCCGGCGAGTTTTCTTTGGCCGAAGGCTCTGATGTGCTCATGAGGGAGCCTGTCTGCGAGAATCCTACCAGAATCGATGAGAAGAACGCTGTCAAGCGACTGGTATACAAGGCGCTGTCACGCAAGCTTAACAAGACTCTTGCGTGGGGAGACCTTACAGGCATCAGACCTACCAAGATTCCGTGTAAGATGCTGGATGAAGGAAAGAGCGAAAGCGATATCCTTTCTTACATGAAGGATACTTACTTAATCGGTGATGAGAAGGCTGACCTTGCGCTTGATATTGCCAAGCGCGAGCGAGAGATACTTAAGCCGTTAAGAAAGAAGGGTTATTCGATTTATATCGGCATTCCTTTCTGCCCCACGACCTGCCTGTATTGTTCTTTTACTTCCAATCCCATAGCGATGTGGAGAGACAGGGTCGATGATTATTTAAAGGCTCTTGAGCGAGAAATTGAGTTTACCGCAGAGGCTCGCAAGGGTCAGATAATAGATACGCTTTATATCGGCGGCGGTACGCCTACGACGTTAAGCGCTTCGGAACTCGACAGACTGCTTTCTTTTATAGAGCAGAAGCTTGACCTGAGCAATCTGCTTGAATATACGGTGGAAGCCGGCAGAGCCGATTCCATTACCAAAGATAAATTACGGGTGTTATTCAATCATAAAGTCACCAGAATCAGCGTCAATCCCCAGACCATGAATCAGAAGACTCTTGATTTAATCGGAAGACGACATACGGTCGAGGATGTGGTGAGAGCCTTTAACGATGCGAGAGAAGCAGGCTTTACGAATATCAATACAGACATCATTCTGGGACTTCCGGGCGAGGGCATTACGGAAGTAACCCATACCATAGATGAGCTTGTTAAGCTCGGACCCGATTCTTTAACCGTCCATTCGCTCGCGATTAAGCGCGGGTCGAGATTATATGAATGGATTATTGAGAACGGATATGCTACTATGGTTAATACCGACGAGACCATGAAGATTGCCATGGACGGCGCGAGTCGCCTTAACATGAAGCCTTATTACTTATATAGGCAAAAGAACATGGCGGGCAACTTCGAGAACACCGGCTACGCTCGTGAAGGATGCTTCGGCATCTACAATATCCTCATTATGGAGGAGCTTGAGCCGATAGTTGCCATGGGTCCGGGAAGCGTTTCGAAGGTTATTACCCGAGAGGGTAAGCTCGTCAGAAGCGATAATGTTAAAGATATCGCCGAGTATATTAACCGTATAGACGAAATGATTACACGTAAAAAAGATTTATTTGCACTTGAATAGAGAGGTACATTTATCATGGCATTAGTTAAGAAGCCGGTTACCGGCATGAAGGAAATCCTTCCCAAGGAAATGCTTATCAGAGATTACGTTCAGAGAGTAATCAAGGATACGTATTCTTCTTTTGGATTTACACAGATTGAAACCCCTTGTCTTGAAGACATTAAGAACCTTTGCTCCAAGCAGGGTGGCGAGAATGAAAAGCTTATTTTTAAAGTACTTAAGAGAGGCGAGAAGTTGAATCTTGAGACCGCTCAGTCAGAAGAAGACTTGACCGATATGGGCTTAAGATACGACTTAACCGTTCCGCTCGTAAGATTTTACTCCAACAACTCAGCCAATCTTCCCACACCTTTTAAGGCTCTTCAGATGGGTAACGTATGGCGTGCAGACAGACCTCAGAGAGGCAGATATCGCCAGTTTATGCAGTGCGATATAGATATTTTCGGTGAGGCTACCAACATGGCCGAAATCGAACTTATCCTTGCTACCACCACCACCCTTGGCAAGATTGGTTTTAAGAACTTTGAAATCAGAATCAACGACAGACGCATGCTTAAGGCAATGGCTATGTATGCGGGCTTCCCCGAGGAACGCTTCGATACAAGCTGCATCGTACTTGATAAGCTTGACAAGATTGGTCTTGACGGTGTTAAGGCAGAGCTTATCGAAGAAGGCTTTACAGAGGAATCTGTCGAGAAATACGTTAAGTTATTCGATGGAATCGGAGCCGATGCAGAGGCTGTCAGAGCACTTAAGGGCACTCTCGGCGAGTTCCTTTCCGAAGATGTTGTCAACAACCTTACCGAAATTATCGAAAGCGTCGAGTCCGTTAAGAAGGCAGACTTTAAGATGGTATTCGATCCTTCGCTTGTACGCGGTATGGGATACTATACAGGCACTATTTTTGAAATCGCACTTCCTGAATTCGGCGGCGCATGCGGCGGTGGCGGAAGATACGACAAGATGGTAGGCAATTTCACAGGTACAGATGTACCTGCCTGCGGTTTCTCCATCGGATTTGAAAGAATCGTTCTTCTTCTTATGGAGCAAGATTTCAAGATTCCCGGAGTGGGAGAGAAGGTTGCTTTCCTTGTTGAAAAGGACATGCCCAAGGCTCGTTACTGCGAGGTGCTTGAAGAAGCTATGAAGGCTAGAGCAGAGGGCAAGCAGGTTCTTGTTACCAAGATGAATAAGAATAAAAAGTTCCAGAAGGAACAGCTTTCCGCGGAAGGCTATGAGACCTTCAAGGAGTTTTACGTTAATCCCCTGTAGTAGGGGCTTGAAAGGAGAATTTTTTGGGTACTGCAGATATAGTTGAGCTGGTTGTACTGGTTGTATTGCTTTTGCTTTCAGCTTTCTTCTCCTCGGCAGAGACCGCGATTTCATCGGTTAACAGAGTCAAGGTCAGAGCTTTGGAAGAAGCCGGCAAGAAACACGCCAAGACACTTAATCATATCTATGACAACTACGATCGCGCACTTACGACGATTCTTATAGGCAATAACATTGTCAATCTGAGTGCGTCCTCTATTGCCACTTTGCTTACCGCAAGGCTGTGGGGCAATGTGTATGTATCGGTTTCAACCGGCGTTTTGACATTTTTGGTACTTATTTTCGGAGAGATAGTTCCCAAGACCTGGGCGAGGAGAAATGCTGATAAGTTATCGCTTTCTTTTGCCCCTGTCATTAAGGGGATAATGATTGTTCTTTTCCCAATTGTATTTATAATACAGAATGTGGCCAGGTTCTTCCTGTTCATCTTCAGACAGAACAAGGAAGCCGATGAGGCCATTACCGAAGACGAGCTTCGTACCTACGTGGATGTTTCTCACGAGGACGGTGTCATCGAGTCGGATGAAAAGAAGATTATCAACAACGTATTCGATTTCAGCGATGCTATCGCGAGGGATGTAATGATTCCCCGTATCGATATGATCAGCATCCCCGAAGATTCGACATACAAAGACATTATGAAAGTATTCAGGGAGACTATGTACACCAGACTTCCTGTTTACAAGGGCGACGCGGGCAACATTAACGGTTTCATCAACGTTAAGGACTTATTAAGGCTTAAGAACCCGGCTGCTTTTGAAGTTTCGAAGTTTCGTCGTGAGGCCTTCTATACTTACGAGTACAAGAAGACCAGCGACCTTTTGATAGAAATGCGTGATTCGGCCATGACTCTTGCTTTTGTGCTCAATGAGTACGGTGAGACCGTGGGAATGATTACTCTTGAGGACCTTCTTGAGGAAATCGTCGGCCAGATTCGTGATGAATACGATGAGGACGAGGAAGGACTTATCAAGGAAACCGAAGAGGGTTACTTAATCGAAGCGCGTATGAAACTTGAGGATATCAACGACGAGCTTGGCACTAAATTCGAATCGGAAGATTACGACAGTATCGGCGGTCTGGTACTTGACCAGCTCGACCGTATTCCGGAAGACGGAGAGACCGTAACGCTTGAAGACGGAACGGTATTAAAGGTTGAAGGTATCCGTATGAACCGTATTGTTAAAGTGCTTGTTACGCTTCCACATAAAGAGAATGAATCAGAAGCGGAAGAATAATATATTTAAAGGAGAATTGGTAACATGAGTAAGTCAAAAGGCATATTGATCATTGTCTTTACCCTTATTTTAACCGTATTTGTCGGTTTTATGGATGTGGTAGGCTTTGGTGCCAATAAGTCAGGCAGCGCCAAGGATATTAAGCTTGGCCTGGATCTCGCCGGCGGCGTGTCCATCACATATCAGGTAGTGGGTGATGAGAACCCCTCCGATCAGGACATGAGCGATACGGTTGAGAAATTAAAGAAGCGTATTTATGACTACAGCAACGAGGCTTCTGTATACAAAGAAGGCAGAAACCGTATCAGCGTAGAAATCCCCGGTGTTTATGATGCAGACAAGATCTTAAAGGATCTCGGTCGTCCCGGTGCACTTTATTTTATCAAGCACTACGGCAGCGACGGCACACCTAACTACACACAGGTAAGTGCCGACGAATGGCAGCTTAACAAGACAATCGATGAGATTAAGGCTGACGGCGGTATCGTACTTGAAGGTACAGATGTTGCCAATGCTCAGGCAGGTGTTGCTCATGACAGCATGAACAACCAGCAGATTATCGTATCCCTTACCCTTACATCCGCAGGTCAGGTAGCTTTCAAGGAAGCAACCGAAGAAGCTTACAACAACGGCAAGGATGTAATCGGTATTTACTATGACGGAGAGTTCATCAGCGTTCCCCGTGTTCAGTCTGTTATTTCAGACGGTAACGCACAGATTTCCGGTGCAATGGATGCCGAGGAAGCAGAGAAGCTTGCAAGCACCATCCGTATCGGTGGACTTTCACTCGAACTTGAAGAACTCCGCAGCAACGTTGTAGGTGCATCACTTGGTCAGGACGCTATTCATACAAGCGTTAAGGCAGGTCTTGTGGGTTTTGCAATCGTTGTAGTATTCATGATTGTTGTTTATTACTTCCTTGGTCTTACAAGTGCAATTGCTCTTGCACTTTACGCAGGACTTGAAGTATTACTTATTAACGGTTTTGCCATCACACTTACCCTTCCCGGTATTGCAGGTATCATCCTTTCAATCGGTATGGCGGTTGATGCTAACGTTATTATTTTCGCTCGTTTGCGCGAGGAACTTGCTACAGGCAAGACAATGGAATCCGCTATCAAGGTTGCTTACTCCAAGGCTATGAGCGCAATCTTGGACGGCAACATCACAACCCTTATTGCAGCCGCAGTTCTTTGGATTATGGGCTCCGGTTCAATCGTAGGATTTGCTCAGACACTTACACTCGGTATCTGCTTATCAATGTTTACCGCAGTTGTTGTTACCAAGTCACTTCTTAACGCATTTGTTGCCGCAGGCATCAAGAACCCCAAGCTCTTTGGTGTGGCTAAGACAAGAAAGCGCGTAGACTTCCTTTCAAAGAGAGGCTTGTTCTTTGGCTTATCAGGTCTTGTTATTGCCGCAGGTCTTGTATTCATGCTTGCACTTAACGGTAAGAATGCAGACAGAGGACACGCTCTTAACTACTCACTTGAGTTCTTGGGCGGTACTCAGACCACAGTTCCTTTCGATCAGGACTACAGCCTTGAAGAGATTGACAGCCTCATGGTATCCGATATCGAAGGCATCACCGGTAGCGCCAACGTTGTTACCACCAAGGTTCAGGGTTCCAACGAAGTTATCTTTAAGACAGTTACTCTTAATGCAGATCAGAGATCCGAACTCAACGATTACTTTAACGAGAAGTTCTCTGTAGACAAAGAAATGATTAAGACAGAGACCATCAGCTCCACCATCAGTAAGGAAGCTCAGAGAGAGACCATCATTGCTGTGGTAGTTGCTTGTATCTGCATGCTTATTTACATCTGGTTCAGATTTAAGGACATCAGATTCGGTGCATCTTCAGTACTTGCACTTACACATGACGTACTTGTAACACTTGCTTTCTACGCTATCGCATATGTAAGCGTAGGCTCAACATTCGTTGCATGTATGCTTACCATCGTCGGATATTCGATTAACGCAACAATCGTTATTTTCGACCGTATCCGTGAGAACCTTAAGGAGGCAGCTCCCAAGACTCAGCTTAAGGACATTGTTAACGACAGTATCACCACAACGCTTTCACGAAGCATTTTCACATCCCTTACCACATTCGTAATGGTTGTATGTCTCTACATCTTCGGCGTAAGCTCAATTAAGGAATTCGCACTTCCTCTTATGGTAGGTATTGTCTGCGGTACATACTCATCCATTTGCCTTGCAGGTGCAATGTGGTTCGTATTCAGGAGCAAATTCGCTAAAAAGGAAAAATAACTTATGGAAAACTGGGTTGAAATACGAAAATCGGCCGACTTCATGAAAATGGCCTCGGAGTATGGAATTTCGCCCGTTACCGCAAGAATTTTAAGAAACAGAGACCTCGTAAGCCCCTCGGAGATAGAAAATTTTCTTTCTCCGGGGCCTGAGGCTTTTCATGACCCGATTACCCTTCCCGGAATGAATCGGGTTATTTTCGTCTTAAAAGAAAAAATACAAGCGGGCGCGAAGATAAGAATAATAGGCGATTATGATGTGGACGGAATCGCATCGACATATATTCTTTACAGGGGACTAAAATTTTTCGGAGCCGATGCTGACTATGTTATTCCGCACAGAGTGGAAGACGGTTACGGTATCAATATCCGTCTTATAGATGATGCCCATAATGCAGGTGTAGACACCATACTCACCTGCGATAACGGAATAGCGGCATATGACCAGACCGAGCATGCAAAGAGCCTTGGTATGACTATGGTTATCACCGACCACCACGAAGTTCCCTTTGAAATATCGGAGAACGGCGAGAAGATATATAAAGTGCCTCCTGCCGATGCTGTCACAGACCCGAAGCTTCCGAACTCAGAGTATCCGTTTGAAGGCATATGCGGAGCTTTCGTTGCTTTTAAGGCTATCATGGCTCTGGGTGCGGAATTAGGCCTGGATGACTCGGACGAATTTAAATATTTAAGAGGTGAGCTTACCGAGTTTGCCGCACTTGCAACGGTGTGCGATGTAATGGAACTTAAGGACGAAAACCGTTCAGTGGTTTGTATGGGACTTCGCCTTATGCGTGACAGTGGCAATGTAGGCATGAAGGCGCTTATTAAGGTTACCGGCCTTGAGGGACGCACGCTTACTCCGTACAGCATGGGATTTGTAATAGGTCCCTGCCTTAATGCAAGCGGCAGACTGGATACGTCCTTAAAAGCGGTTGATTTATTCCTTGAAACCGACATGGCTACAGCAATATCCAAGGCAGAAGAACTTAAAAACCTTAATGAAGAAAGAAAACAGATGACTCTCGACGAAACGGCAAAAGCCTTTGAAATCGTCGACAGCGCTGAGACTATAGATAAAGTACTCGTGGTATATCTTCCCGATTGCCACGAGAGTCTTGCGGGCATTATTGCCGGCAAGGTGAGAGAAAGATATGTACGTCCTTCTTTTGTCATTACCAAGACAGAAAAGGGCTTAAAAGGAAGCGGCAGAAGTATAGAAGCATACGATATGTACGAAGAACTCACCAAGGTCAAGGAACACATGACCAAGTTCGGAGGACATAAGCTCGCGGCGGGTGTTTCGCTGGCAGAGGATACGCCGGATGCCTTCAGAAAGGCACTTAACGATTGCTGTACACTTGAAGACAAGGACTTTGTCGAGACCGTACGTGTTGATATGGAGCTTCCGCTTGAATACGTTGATATGAACCTGGCCAAGGACCTAGAGAAGCTTGAGCCCTACGGTGTGGGCAACGAGAAGCCTCTTTTTGCCGCAAGGCACATGACGATTATTGCCGGTCGCCTTATGGGTTCGAAAGGCAAAGTTGCCAAGTACAAAGTCAAGAACGATGCGGGACGCATCTACGAAATGATTTATTTCGGTGATGTGAAAGCATTTGAAGATTTTGTGGCAAGTATCTACGACGAAGAGACGGCCAAGCGCTTGCACAGCGGAAATGCGGTAAAGGTTGTAATAGATGTATGCTATCGGATAGAGATAAACACCTACATGGGACGCGACAGCGTACAACTGCAGATGGTGCATTACAGATAAGATTATGGTAAAATCATAGACATATTGAGACTATGAAGCATATGGAGGAATTGTGGCGGAACTTTCTTTGGCCAAAGTAATAATAAATATATCGCATGAGAGTGTTGACCGCCCTTTTACCTACATTATTCCTGAGAGCCTTAAGGCGCGGGTCAATCTCGGAAGCGCGGTTTCGGTTCCTTTCGGAGCGGGCAATACGCTTAAGAAGGGTTACGTGGTAGAACTTACCGACCATACCGACGTGGCGCCCGAGAAGCTTAAAGAGATAGCGGACGTGCCCGACAAGGACATTTCTCTTTCCGACAAGCGAATCGCCCTTGCGGCCTGGATGAAGCGCAATTACGGCTCCACCATGATTGCGGCACTTAAGACCGTCATCCCGGTCAAAGAAAAAGTCAAGGAAAGCGTCAAGAAAACCGTGCTCAGGAAGAAAGCGCCGGAAGAAATTGAGACGTATATCGCAGGCAATAAGCGCAACGCAGCTCAGTTAAGACTTTTAAATGCACTTCTTGACGAGGAACGTATTCCCAAGTCAATTCTTGATGACAAGCTTCATATTCTTGCAAGTACGTATAAAAAGCTTGAAGAACTCGGATTTATAGAGATAGAGGAAGAGCGCATAGTACGAGGCGCGGTGAGCATGAACGTGGCTCATGATTCGCACATGAAGCTTAGCCCCGCACAGCAGGCGATAGTGGATGAGGTCAGAGCCGATTTTGATAAGAATATCCACAAGACTTACCTGATTCACGGAATAACCGGAAGCGGCAAGACCGAAGTCTACATGCAGATTATTGATGACGTAATCGGACGCGGCAGACAGGCGATAGTGCTTATTCCTGAGATTTCCCTTACATACCAGACGCTTATGCGTTTCTACAAGCGTTTCGGCGACAGAGTATGTGTTATGAACTCGACCCTTTCCAAGGGCGAGAAATACGATATATACAGACAGGCGATTGAAGGCGAGGTTGATATTGTTATAGGCCCGCGTTCCGCCCTATTTACCCCCTTTAACAACTTAGGGGTGATAATTATCGACGAAGAGCACGAAGGCACTTACAAGAGCGAGACAATGCCCAAGTACCATGCGCGTGAGACTGCCATCGAGCTTGCACGGATGAATAACGCAAGCGTAATACTCGGCTCGGCCACACCGTCGATAGATTCATATTACAGAGCTAAGAACGGTGAATACAAGTTATTTACCTTAACCGAGCGACTTACGGGCAATCAGCTTCCGAATGTTATCGTATCCGACCTTCGCAAGGAATTGCGCGAGGGCAACAGAAGCATTCTTTCAAGGGACCTTCAGGAACTGATTGAGGACAGACTTAATAAAAACGAGCAGATTATGCTGTTTCTTAACCGCCGCGGCATGGCGGGCTTCGTGTCTTGCAGAGCCTGCGGCTTTGTAGTAAAATGTCCGCATTGTGACGTTTCGCTGTCCCTTCATCGTAACGGTAAGCTTGTATGCCATTATTGCGGCTATACTACGGATAATTACAAGAACTGCCCCAAGTGCGGTTCCAAATATATACTTGGCTTTAAGGCCGGCACCGAGCAGGTCGAGGAGATAGTACAGAAGATGTACCCCAAGGCCCGCACCCTCAGAATGGACGCAGACACCACTAAGAAGAAAGAAAGCTACGAAGAAATCTTAAGCCGTTTTCTTGACCACGAGGCCGACATCCTTATCGGCACGCAGATGATAGTCAAGGGCCACGATTTCAAGAACGTAACTCTCATGGGAGTGCTTGCTGCCGATATGTCACTCTTTGCGGCTGATTTCAGAGCTCCCGAGAAGACTTTCGATTTGCTTACTCAGGCAGCGGGTCGCGCAGGCAGAGGCGACAAGCCCGGTGATGTTGTGATTCAGACATATCAGCCGGACCACTATGCGATTTCTTTTTCCGTAGATCAGGACTACGAGGGCTTCTACGAAGAAGAAATCGGTTACAGAGATTTGATGGACTATCCGCCGGCGGCGCATATGCTTTCGGTGCTTGTAACAGGCGCTGATGAGAAGGCTTGCGAGGCATTGGCGGCTAATCTGGCAATGGGCGTACGCGAGCACTTTAAAACGCTTGTAATCGGTCCCGCACCGGCAAGCGTTTCCAAGATTAACGACGTATACAGACAGGTATTCTACCTAAAGCACAAGTCCTACGATGCTTTGGTTGAGATAAAAGATTTCCTTGAGGCGGCGCTCTCTACGCGCAAGCAGTTCAAAGAAAGCGTATTCTTTGACTTCGACCCTCAGAACGGATATTAAGTAACCTTGTTAAACGGAGGTATTACATATGGCACTCAGAAAAATAAGAGAAATGGGAGATCCCGTCCTTACCAAGAGATGTAAGGAAGTTACGGAGATGACTCCCCGCACAAAGTTTTTAATCGATGACATGATAGAGACCATGCAGGCTGCAGACGGTGTAGGCCTTGCGGCATGCCAGGTCGGAGTACTTAAGAGAATTGTCGTAATCGATACAACAGGCGAAGATTTGCATGTTCTTATCAACCCCGAGATTCTGGAAACTTCCGGCGAGCAGGAAGGCTACGAAGGGTGTCTTAGCGTACCCGGCAAGAGCGGTATCGTTAAGCGTCCCAACTACGTTAAGGTTAAGGCACTTGACGAGCACATGCAGCCTTTCGAACTTGAAGGTGAGGAGCTTCTTGCCCGCGCAATCTGCCACGAGCTTGAGCACCTTGACGGACATCTTTATGTTGAGAGAGTTATCGGTGAGCTTGTAGACAACTCCATGCTTCAGCAGGAGGAGCCCGAAGAATGAAGATAGTATTCATGGGCACGCCGGAATTTGCGGCGTCTATACTTAAAGCGGTATGCGAAGCGGGACATGAAGTTACGGCGGTTTATACCCAGCCCGACAAGCCCAAGGGCAGAAGCGGAGCGCTTATAGCACCTCCGGTTAAAGAATATGCGGAGTCACAGGGCATTCCTGTTTATCAGCCCGTTAAGATTAAGACCCCCGAGTCGGTTGAGGTACTTAAGACTATTCCCGCCGATGTTTATGTTGTGGCTGCTTACGGACAGATTCTTTCGCAGGAAATACTTGATATACCCAAGTACGGTTGTATCAATGTGCATGGTTCGCTGCTTCCTCAGTATCGCGGAGCTGCGCCTATTCAGAGATCGATTGCCAACGGCGAGAGCAAGACCGGCGTTTCGATTATGAAGATGGATAAGGGTATGGACACCGGTGCGGTATACAGTACGGTTTCTTTTCCTATTCTTGATACGGACAATGAAGATACGATTTACCTTAAGATGGCCGAGACCGGCGCACCTGAGTTACTGAAGGTACTTAAAAGTGTCGAAGCAGGCACCGCAGTGGCTGTTCCTCAGGACAATGACAAGGCCACCTACGCGCCTCCCCTGTCCAAAGAAGAAGGCCTTATAGACTTCAAGAAATCGGCAAGAAGCATTGACTGCCTTGTAAGAGGATTTCTTAAGTGGCCGACTGCCTATACTACGGTTAACGGCAAGTTTTTGAAGGTTTTTGAGACTAAAGTTCATGACAGACTAGAGTCTGTGGATACGGCAGATTTTGAACCCGGCGCTTTGATAGTGACCAAGAAAAACGTGTACGTTGCCACAGGCGAAGGCATATTGGAACTTATTGAAGTACAGCTTGAGGGCAAGAAGCGCATGGGCGCCTGCGATTTCGTAAGAGGAATGCATCTTGCCGGCGGAGACTTTTTAGGTCAATGAGTGTTAATACAAGAGAAATTATTTTAGATATTCTTTTGGAGCTTGAGAAAAGGGACGCCAAGAGCCATCTGCTGATTCGCGATGTGCTTCTTAAGTACGATTACCTTGATGCAAGGGACAAAGGATTCATAAAGCGTGTCAGTGAGGGCACCGTCTTTAACAGAATAACCTTAGACTACGTGCTTGATAAGTATTCAAGCAAGCCCGTAGCCAAGTGCAAGCCGGCTGTGGCGGCTATCTTACGTATGAGTCTTTATCAGATTCTTTACATGGATAAGGTTCCCGACAATGCGGTCTGCGACGAAGCGGTTAAACTGTGCCGTAAGAAAAGTTTCGAGGCTTTCTGCCCCTTCGTAAACGGGGTGCTTCGAAGCATCTGCAGGGACAAGGACAATGCCCTTTCTTTTGATGGAATTAATGACAAAGTACAGCGTTTGAGCGTGCAGTATTCCTGCCCCGAATGGATAGTGAAGATGTTCATGAAAGAGCAGGGCGACGCGGAAAGCCTGATTAAAGCCCTTTCTGAGATTCGCCCGACATATGTTAAGGTGTTAAGAAGCGACGATGCTCTTCTGCTGGAGAAAGAATGGGCAGAGAAAGGTATTAAGTATGAGACGGTAGGAAGTATTGCCGACGCTTACAAGCTTGAGTCTTTCGAAGGAATGGAGTCGGTTCCCGGATTTCTTGAGGGCAAATTCCTCATACAGGATGTAAGTTCCATGATATGCGCGGAGAGCACGGGCGTGCGAGCGGGCGACGATTTGAAGGTGCTTGATGTATGCGCAGCGCCCGGAGGTAAGTCGTCTTATGTTGCATCGAGAATGCTTCCCAAGGGCGAGGTTATAAGCTGTGACGTGTCGGAGGACAAGGTATCGCTTATAGCCGACAATGTGGAGCGCATGGGGCTTACGAACGTAACGCCTACGCTTCAGGATGCAACGGAATTTAACAGTGAATTTGAGAACCGCTTTGACGTTGTCATAGCCGACGTTCCCTGCTCGGGGCTCGGTGTCATGTCACGTAAGAGCGACATTAAATACAAGATCAGTAACGAAGCCATGAAAGACATATGCGACCTTCAGAAGAAGATAGTTACCAATGTGTCGCGCTATGTTAAGCCGGGCGGTGTGCTTGTGTATTCCACCTGCACCGTTCATAAGGCCGAGAATGAAAAGATGGTTAAGTTTATTACGGAGAATCTGCCTTTTAAGGAGGATTCGCTTAAGCCTTATGTGCCCTTTCTTTTTACGGGGGAGCGTAAGGCGGATACGCACATTCAGTTAAGACCGGATGCGGACGGAACCGACGGATTCTTCGTGGCAAGATTTATCAGAGAGTAGAGTAATGGATAAAATCGATATTAAGTCCTTGGACTTTAATGAACTTGAGACGGTTATTAAGGAACTGGGACTTCAAAAGTTCAGAGCGCGTCAGATTTACGACTGGCTTCACAAGAAGCTGGTGACTTCTTTTGACGAGATGACCAACCTCTCGGCTGACTTACGAAAGAGCCTTGCCGAGCATTTTGACATAACCGCTTGCGAAGTCGCAAGGATGCAGGAATCCAAACTTGACGGCACCAGAAAGTACCTCTTTAAGCTTGCTGACGGCAACTACGTCGAGAGCGTATTTATGAGGTATCATCACGGCAATTCGGTTTGCATCTCCTCGCAGGTCGGATGCCGCATGGGTTGCAGATTCTGTGCTTCGACGCTTGACGGACTTACGAGAAATCTGGCTCCGTCAGAGATGCTTGACGAGATATACAGGATTCAGGTGTTAACCGGCGAGAGAGTGTCCAATGTGGTCGTAATGGGTACCGGCGAGCCGATGGATAATTACGACAATTTACTTAAGTTTGTAAAGCTTCTTACGGACGAGAACGGATTAAATATCAGCCAGCGTAATATAACCGTATCGACTTGCGGAATCGTGGAGAATATGAAGCGTCTGGCGGATGAGAAGCTGGCGATTACGCTTGCGCTTTCGCTCCATTCGGTAACGGATGAGAAGAGGCGGGAGCTTATGCCGATAGCCAATAAGTACTCGATTGAAGAGCTTATGGAGGCTTGTGAGTACTATTTTGACAAGACGGGAAGGCGTATTACCTTTGAGTATGCGCTGGTTAGAAACGTCAATGACAAGGACGAAGATTTGAAGGGGCTTATCAAGCTTGCGGGGAGGGTTAAAGCCCATGTGAATCTTATTCCGGTCAATCCCATCAAAGAGCGGGATTACAAGGAAACAGCGCACGCAGACGTTCTTGCATTCAAAAATAAACTTGAAAAAAGCGGAATAAATGTTACTATTAGAAGGGAAATGGGTCGCGATATAGACGGGGCCTGCGGACAGCTTCGTAAGAAGGTACTGGACGAGAATCACGAGGAGGCATAGGGGTGCTTAAGACTTTTTCCTTATCGGATGTTGGGAAAAAACGAACAATGAACCAGGACTACATTTTCACCAGCGAAAAGCCTGTGGGAAATCTGCCCAATCTTTTTGCCCTTGCCGACGGTATGGGCGGATATAACGGCGGAGAATACGCATCTCTTCGCACGGTTGAAACTGTCACGAAGTTCATTGAAGAGTCGAAGGCCACCACTCCGCGTAAGTTATTTACGGAGGCCATTAAAGAGGCCAACAGAGTTATAAGAGCCGAGGCGCTTGAGAATCCCGAATATGACAGAATGGGTACCACACTGGTACTTGCCGCTGTTGTGGGAGATTGCTTACAGGTAGCCAATGTCGGCGATTCGAGATTGTATGTTATCGGGGACGATATTAAACAGGTTACGGTGGATCATTCCTATGTTGAGGAGATGATCAAGATGGGAAGCCTTGACCGCGAGAGCGCAAGGACTCATCCACAGAAGAATATCATAACAAGAGCTGTCGGTGCGGATGACGACATCGAGTCGGACTTTTTCACCGTAAGACTTCATAAGGGCGACATAGTGCTTATGTGCTCGGACGGTCTTACCAATATGCTTGAAGACAGCGAGATTCTTATGATACTCAAGAAAGAGCGCGATATAGCAAGCAAGGCGGAAGCACTTGTGGAGGCTGCCAATAATTCGGGCGGCAAGGATAACATTTCGGTTATCTTGGTTGAGCCGTTTGCGTAGGCGCACGATATTGTCTGACAGAGGATACACATGGTTAAAATTGGTATGATGATAGGCGAAAGGTACGAGGTTCTTGAGAAAATCGGAACCGGCGGTATGTCTGACGTCTATAAAGCTAAAGATCATAAATTAAACAGATTTGTTGCGGTTAAGGTACTCAAGCAGGAGTTTGCCGAGAACGCCAACTTTGTCTCTAAGTTCAAGATAGAGGCACAGGCGGCTGCGGGACTTATGCATCCCAACATCGTCAATGTATACGATGTCGGCGAGGAGAACGGTACCAATTATATCGTAATGGAGCTTGTTGAGGGCATCACTCTTAAGAAATATATCGAGAAGAAAGCCCGTCTCTCGGTCAAAGAAGCAGTGACCATCGCAATTCAGATAGGCATGGGCATCGAGGCCGCTCACAACAATCACATTATTCACAGAGACATTAAACCTCAGAACGTTATTATTTCCAAAGAAGGAAAGGTTAAGGTAACAGACTTCGGTATTGCCAAGGCTGCCACCAGCAACACGATCACTTCTAACGTTATGGGGTCTGTTCACTATACATCCCCCGAGCAGGCGCGCGGCGGATATTCGGATGAGAAGAGCGATATCTATTCACTCGGTATTACTCTTTTTGAAATGCTCACCGGACGTGTTCCTTTTAACGGCGAGACAACGGTAGCTATAGCCATTAAGCAGATTCAGGAAGAAATGCCTTCGCCCAGAGAATACGTTGATGATATTCCCGTAAGCGTAGAGCAGATTGTACTTAAGTGTACACAGAAGAGCCCCGACAGAAGATACCAGAGCATGGGAGCTCTTATTGAAGACCTTAAGAAGACCTTCATCACACCCGATGAAGACTTCGTTAAGATTAAAGACGACGATGAACTTGGTGCCACCAGAGCCGTTACTCAGGACGAGCTTGAAGCACTCAAGAAGAATACAAGGGGATCGGAAGATTTAACGGGAGAACTTCCCAAAGTTAACCCCAATCATAATGACGAAGACGATTCGGAGTATGACTCCAAGATGGACAAGCTTACGACCATTCTTGCTATATTCATGGGCGCGGCTATTTTGGTAATTGCCATATTCTTAATCGGTAAGGGTATCGGAGCCATCAAGCTTGGTAAGGAGAATCCCGACAAGACTCCTATTTCCGAATCCATCGAGAAGCCCGAGCAGGTAGTTATGCCTAAGGTAGAAGGCAAGGACTTCGATGATGCGGTTAAGATTCTTGAAAAGAATAAGTTAAAGTATACGGTTAAGTATCAGGAATCTGATACGGTAGCCAAGGATAAAGTCATTTCAGCCAGCGTTAAAGACGGTCTGAAAGTTGACGTAGGAGCAGAGATAGTTCTTAATGTAAGCTCCGGTTCCACCAGCGTAATCGTGCCCGATGTTGTGGGTAAGAATTACAAAGATGCCAATAAGGCAATGATGGATTTAAATCTAAAGGTTGATATAAAGCAGGAGTACTCTGATACCGTTGCAGAGGGTAACATTATTTCTCAGTTCCCCGAAGGCGGAGAGAAGACTCCCGAGAACTCTACGGTATTGCTTACAGTCAGCCAGGGTGCTGCCGAGAACCTTGTTAAGGTTCCCAATGTCCTTGGTAAAGACAATGATGAGGCAGTTCTTCTTTTGACAGAGGCAGGCCTTACGGTTAATCCCGTAGCACCTGTTTACGATAATGTATTCCCTGAGGGACAGATTTGTTATCAGAGCTTAGAGGCCGATAAGGATGTTCCCAAGGGTACGGCAATAGACCTTCATGCCAGCATGGGTCCCGAGCCTCCGGAAACTGTTTTGTACAGATTCAACGGAAGCATTAATGCACCCTCTACGGCTGAAGACCCCGAATTTGAAATGGGTACCAAGGTTGAGATTGTAATCGCCGGAACCGACGGTAAGGTATTGCAGTCCACATGGACCACTTCTTTCCCTGTTTCCGTTAATATTTCCAACATTTCGGGAACCAACAGCGGTACCATCACCCTTTCTTATGAGGTGAAGATTCCCGCCGAGAAGGACGCATCAGGTAACGTTATTACCGAAGAGAAGAAAGAAACCAAAGTTATCAAGCGTGATGTTAATTTTGAAGTTGACGAATAATCGGGTGATTGATGCAAGGAAAGATAATTAAAGGCATTGCAGGATTTTATTACGTAAATGTTGACGGTAAAGGAACCTTTGAGTGTAAGGCCAAAGGTTCTTTTCGTAATGCAGGAACCAAGCCGCTTGTAGGCGACGACGTTGAAATCGACATAATAGACGAAGAAAAAAGCTTAGGTAACGTGACGAAGGTCTATAAGAGCAAGAGCCGCATGATAAGGCCCGCTTGCGCCAACGTTGACCAGGCTTTAATTGTTTTTGCGATTAAGAGCCCCGACCCCAATTTTAATCTGCTCGACAGATTCCTGATATACATGGAGAGTGAGAATGTTCCGTGCATCATAGTGTTCAATAAGGACGATCTTGCAAGCGAGGATGAAATAGATACTATTCGTGAAGCCTATATTAACGCGGGCTACCCCATTTTCTTTGTCAGTGTCAAGGAAAAGGCCGGAGTTGAAGCATTAAGAGACCTTCTTGAAAATAAAACTACCGTAATGGCAGGCCCCAGCGGTGTAGGCAAGTCATCTCTAATAAATCTTTTATGCAAGAAAGATATAATGGAAACCGGTGATATCAGTATCAAGACCGAGAGAGGCAAGCATACCACAAGGCATGCGGAGCTTCTGCCGATGGGTGATGGCACTTATATCATGGATACGCCGGGCTTTACGTCACTTGATATATTCGGTGCGGACAAGTCAAATCTAAAAGACTATTACAATGAGTTCTCCGATTATGAGTTATCCTGCAGATTTGCGGATTGCGTTCACATTAATGAACCGGATTGTGCGGTTAAAGCAGCGGTAAGCGAAGGTAAGATATCCAAGCTTCGATACGAAAATTATCTGGAGCTTTTTGCCCAACTCGGGGCACGCAAAAACTAAAAGACGGAGTGGATTATGAGAAAACAAAAAAGAATTTTGGCACTTGCACTTGCAGCAACACTTTTACTTGCAGGTTGTACCAAAGGTGAGGCGAGTGTTACGCCTTCAAGCACTGAGACGGTAAGCGTTTCAGAGGAAGCGAAGGCTTCGACGGAGACTTCCGCATCCAAGGAAGAGGCTTCCGTCTCTACAGAGACTTCGGCATCGACCGAAACCTCTGCATCAACAGAAGAAAAGGATTTTACAGTGAGACCCGATAACCTTGTAAACGTACTTGTATCCAAGCATAAAGCACCCGAGAGCGAGGCTCTTAAGTTTACCGAAAGCATGGGTGCGGGATACAACCTTGGCAATACTTTCGATGCCAGTGATTCCAAGAATGTATTCAGCGATGATTTACAGTTTGAGACATACTGGCAGAATGTTAAAACTACCAAGCAGCATATCCTTGATTTGAAGGAAGCCGGCTTTAAGACCATAAGAATTCCTGTTTCGTGGCACAACCACGTTGATGCGGACTACAACATTAACGAAAAGTGGATGGACAGGGTTTATGAAGTTGTAAACTGGGCGCTTGAAGAGGATATGTATGTTATTCTCAACATCCACCATGACAATCTTAAGAAGTATATGTATCCTTCTTACGAATGCCTCGATAACTCCAAGAAGTATGTAAGCAAGGTGTGGGAGCAGATTGCCACCAAGTTCGGTGACTGTGATGAGAAGCTTGTTTTTGAATCCTTAAATGAGCCCAGACTTGTGGGAACAGATATTGAGTGGAACATTCCCGACCTTAATTCCAAGCAGGCTCAAGAAGCTCTTGACTGTGTAAACCAGCTTAACCAGCTTATTGTAGACACCATCAGACAGACTCCCGGGGCTTACAATAAGACCAGATACATTACCGTTCCCGGTTACTGTGCATCACCCGACTATATTCTTTGCGATGCATTTAAGATGCCTGCCGATGATTATGCCGAGGCAGAAAATCGCATTCTTTTGACGGTACATGCATACAGACCTTACCTGTTTGCACTTGCTGAGCCGAACGTGTCGGGCGCTACGGCTACATTCGATCAGTCCGGTGCGGTATCGGAACTAAACGCGCTTTTCATGAACCTGTTTGTTAAGTACATTAAGAACGGAACCGGTATCATAATCGACGAATTCGGTGCAAGAGACAGAAACGGCAACACGGAAGATCGTGCAAGATATGCGGCAACATTTACGGCATACGCAAGAAGTTACCTAATGCCCGTATGCTGGTGGGACAATAACAACTTCTCGGGAAGCGGCGAGATATTCGGTATCTATAAGCGTGCCGACAATTCTTTCCCTTATCCCGACATCGTGTCACAGCTTGTGTGGTACGGTAACAACTAAAGGACAATCTATGGACAAAACACGAATAATTTTTGAAGTAATCGGATACGTGGGAACCGCTTTGGTGCTTATTTCTTTCCTTATGTCATCGGTATATAAGTTAAGAGTTATCAACACAATCGGTTCCGCAATATCTGCGGTATACGGTGTGTTGATGCACGTATACCCGACTGTTGCGCTTAATGCTACTTTGGCTATCATTAATATTTTCTTTTTATGGCGGCACTTTACCGACAAGAGCGAGAAGATATACTCCGCCAAGGCTACGGGTATTGAAGACGGAATGGTCAGATTTTTTATCGAAAAGTACGCGGATGAAATTCATGAGTTCTTCCCGAGCTTCGATGCCATGAATCTGCCCGGAAATGTTGCCTACTTAATTTTCAGCGAAGATACTCTTGCGGGTGTTTTGATAGGGCAGAAGAGTCGCGACGGAGTGCTTGATATTTATCTTGACTTTGTTACGAAGACCTTCAGAGACTTTTCTGTCGGCAAGTTTCTTTACAGAGAGCTTTCCAAGGATGGCGTGAATAAGTGCAGGTTCCTTGCAGATATTCCGAAGAGTTATGTATATTTAAGAAAAGTCGGCTACAAGCGCGTGGGCGATTACATGGAGCTTGAGCTTTAATTTAAACATGGGCGAAAGGGGTTCACAGGATAATGGAATCCACACTTAAAAGAACGTGGTCCGAAATCGATTTGGACGCGCTCATACACAATTACAGAACACTTAAGAAAAGAATAGGCTATAACGTCAAATTCTTGGGAGTTGTAAAGGCCGACGCATACGGCCACGGCTCTGTTATGGTGGCCAAGACTCTCGAGGAAGAGGGCGCAGACTATCTGGCCGTCAGCAGCATCGACGAGGCCATGGAGCTTAGACTTAACGATGTTAAGATGCCTATTCTTATCCTCGGACACACTCCCAAGGAGCAGGTGGACAGACTTATTGAGTACAACATTACTCAGGCGGTTACCTGTAAGGCCAAGGCGGTTGAGTATTCCGAAGAAGCCGTAAGACTTAACAAGACTTTGAAGATTCACATTAAGATAGACACCGGTATGTCGAGACTTGGGTATCTGTGCGACGGAGAGTTCTTTGACACGGGTGCTCAGGGTATTGCGGATGCCATGAATATGCCGGGGCTTTATACCGAGGGTGCGTTCACTCATTTTGCGGTTGCAGACGAGGACGGCGAAGAGAACCTTGAATATACCATGCATCAGTTTAAACTCTTTACCGACGTATGCAGCAAGGTTGAGGAAATAACGGGTAAGCACCTTGAAATCAAGCATTGCGCCAATACCGGTGCGGTTGCCAGATTCCCCGAGACTTATCTCGACATGGTGCGTCCCGGCCTGTTACTTTACGGCTACGGCGAGTACGCAAGACAGTTGCACCTTAAGCCCGTTATGACGCTTAAGACCGTTGTCAGCACCGTTAAGGTATATCCCGAAGGCACTGCCATCAGCTACGGCGGAATCTATAAGACCGACAAACGGGAGAGAATCGGCGTGCTTCCTTACGGTTATGCCGATGGATTCTTCAGAAGCCTTTCCAACAAGTGCAGTCTCATGACCAAAGAAGGCCTTGCACCTCAGCGCGGCAAGATCTGCATGGATATGTGCATGATAGACTTAACCGATAAGCCCGGTGTAGACGTAGGCTCGGAGATTGAGATATTCGGTAAGCACAATCCGATAGAGGAACTCTCGGATATTGCGGGTACCATCCCTTACGAACTTACCTGCGCCGTGAGCAAGAGAGTGCCGCGCACATACATAAAAAACGGAGAGGTAATCAGTCGCGAGCTGTTACTCAGAATGTAGTTTGCTTTTGCTATACATCATACGGAAAAGCCTCAATCAGTGTAATAATACTTCGCTGATTGAGGCTATTTTTTCGTAAAAAGTATTTAAATAGTTGACAGAAGTGTTATAATCTAAATCATAAAACATTTCACTTGTGTAAAGCAGGGGTGCTTATCGGAATGGTATTATTTATTTGCAAGTGAAAGGAATGGGCATATGGGGCGACGTTTTGTTGCTGTGCTGCTTAGCATGGCGCTTTTTCTGACCATTTTTATCAAATCTGACGCAATCATCGGATACGCTGTAGATAGCGACAATTGCGTTGAGGCAGAAAACGAGACGGAGATAATAACAGAAGAGACAACGATATCCGAAGAGGTTCCGGTTCAGACTGTTGAGGAAGAGACCGAGGAGATTACCGAAACGGAAAATTCCGGTGATGTATCGGGCGATTCGGAATCTGAGGAAGTATCAGTCGATGTTTCGGCATCAGATATTGAGGAGACCGTAGCGACAGCTGTGGATGCAGTTGACGTATCCGCTAATGAGGAATCGGTTTCCGACAATGATTCTCCCATCATTTTAACTGAAGATATAAGCGACAACGATGTTACGGAAGTTGTCGATACTGTAGAGAGCACGGAATCCGAGGCTCTTGTTTGCGTGAGACAAATCGGAGGTGTTTCGATTACGGTAGAAGCCCCCGCGGGAGTATTTCCTTCAGGTACAACTGTTACTGTAACCGAACTTACCGATGCGGGCACTATGGATTCCATTGAGAATGCCGTATCGGACAAGCTTTCCGACAATCAGACCATAACCGCTATTCGTGCATTCGATATTACAATGTACAATGCCGAAGGACAGGAGATTCAGCCCGATACAAGCAAGGGCACCGTTAAGGTAAGCATTGCCAACATTGATACGACAGAAGCTATGCAAGACGCGGATAAAGCTATCGAGGTCTTCCACATGGACGAAGCTTTGAATAACGCCGACGCTGTAGATACGACTGTGGCTGAAGGAGAGGTTTCTTTTGCCGCAGAGCATTTCTCTGCTTACGTTGTGGTTTCTGTAGAGGACAATGAAGCTGAGCCCGATCAGCCTCTTGATGAGAATGCTTTGATTGAATCCATGAAGGTTTCGATTGTTGATTCCAAGGGCAAAGAAACCGTTCTTGCGGACGGTGCGGACTTAAAGGTTTCTCTTGATGATACAATCAGAGTAAGCTATGTATTTAACCATCCGATTCAGATTGTTCCTGCCGGCGGCAGTGTCAACAATAAAATAGACGGTTACCATGTAAGAGTGGGACAACACTATAAGGTGCCCGGTATTCCTGCGATTTGCGTTAAGCCGGGCGGATTCAGCATTGATGTTAAGAACGGCGAGGAGACACTCGGACAGATTCATTTTGCCGAAGACGGAAGCGCTACGCTTGAGATCGACAGCAGATTTACCGAGCCCGAAAGCGCAGAGGGCGCGGTAGCGGGCTTTGACTTAAAGCTTAACCTCAACAAAGACGACAACGGCGACAAGGAAGACTACGAGCTTACTTTCGGCGACAAGACATATACTGTAAGAGTCAGCGAATTCATGCCCCAGCCTCCCAAGGTTGAGAAGTCTTCTTCGACTATGGATTCAGACGGAAACATCACTTGGACTGTTACTCTTACCAATGACGGTAAGCCTATTGAATATGCCGACGGATATACATTGACCGATACTTTCAGCACAGGTCAGACATATTTGGAAGGATCCCTTGAGAAAGTAGGCGGAGCGGCCATTACCCCGAATGTAAGCGGCAACACCGTAAAGTGGACATATAAGAACAACGATGCTTCCAACGTTGTACAGTTTAAATATAAGACTCACATCGACTTCCTTGCACTTACCAAGGATACCAATGAAGATGATTTTCCTGTGAACAAGGAAGTTACCAACAATATAAAGGTGACTGCTCCGGCAGGAACCGATTACGATGCCCTTTCCATTTCCGCGACTTCCGGAAGCAATGTTTCCAAGACAGTCGATAAATGGGTGGACAAGTCAGGTACCGATGTTGATGCCAATGGTAAGGCAACTTGGAAAATAGTTGTTAAGAATAACGGATTTACTCTTAAGAATGTAGTGCTCCATGACAATATCGTGGCCGATAACGGCGTTACCATTAAGATGGATAATATTAAGGTGGTGGACGCACACGGCAATACGGTTACTTTTAACGAAGATTCAAACGGCAACAATCATTCCATCGCCTTTGACGGTTTGATGGAAGGCGATGCCGTATATACAGTTACATACGACACCACAATCAAGAACTATGACGAATATTTGAAGGCCAATCACGAAGTTCCCAAGAATACAGCATGGATTACCTATGAGTACGATGCGACGGGTAAGGGTACAGAGTGGACTCCTGTTAAAGGTCCCGGCGTGGATGCTAATTTCAAAGGCCCCGGAATTATGTCCAAGGCTGCTATTAAGAAGAGCCCCGCAGGTATCGACAGAGTCAACCATACCATGGATTGGAGTATCGAAATCAACAACAATAAGCAGGCGCTTAAGGAAGTAAGCATCAGCGATGCCATTCCCGCAGGTCACACATATGTGGGAATCAAGAACGTTAAAATTGACGGCGCCGCGGTTACGCTCGATGATAGCGCTATCGATACTACGGACCCTAAGAACATTAAGGTTTCTTTTGGCGACAGCGTTGAAAATGTTACGGCATCCTTGATTATTACTACCAAGCTTACTGATGAAGAGAGTAAAATCTGGGCTTCCAACGCATCCAAGAAATATACGAACGAAGTAACATTATCGTCCCAAGGCAACCCCGACGTTACCGATTCCGCGGATCAGACATTCAAGAGTGAAGTTATTGCCAAGAAAGCCGGCAGTTACGATTACAGCACACACCTTATTCCTTACACCATTACAGTTAACCAGAATAAGATGCCTATGGATAACGTGGTAATAACCGATCCTCTCGATTCAAGACTTGAATATGTTGACGGCTCTTCGAATGTTGCAGGAACGGTTTACGACGCAGGCGCCAACACGCTTACTTTTAACCTCGGCAGTATCGATGCTGAGACTGTGATTACATTTAATGCCAAGGTTAAGGACGGAGAAACCTTCGCCAATAACGCCAAGTTCGAAATTCCCAACAGTGCGAGCGTTAAGAGCGCACAGTACGATAAGGACACGGTAGTTTCGACTTCAACCACGATTGACAATAAGGTAATTGCCAAGAGAGGTACACGTAATAAAGAAGTCATCAATTATACAGTAGATTTGAACGTAGCAGGTCAGAAGCTTTACAAAGACGGCATAGAAGAGGTTGTAATCCAGGATACCATGGGTGCAAGCCTTGTTCTTGACGAGTCCACAGTTAAGCTTCGCGAGGCGACCGTTAACTCCGATGGATCTCTTACTCCCGGTGCAGTGGTATCCGACGCTGTAGTGAGAGTTGACAAGAGCAATCCTCAGACCGTTCTTCAGGTAGTAATCCCCAAGAGCGGCGACGGAAAGGCATATGTTCTTGAGTACACAGCACTTATGCTTAAAGCCAAGGCCAAGGACTTCTCCAATAACGTAGTAATCAAAGGCTACGGCGACGGAGCAATCAATAAGTCCGACGTTCAGTACGAAGAGAAAGACTTTTCAAACGTTAACTTCAGCAAGTACGTATACTATATTTCCGGCTTAAAGGACGAGAACGACAATTCCCTCATTCTTGCAGGCGCACACTTCCAGCTTCTCGACCCCGAAGAAGACTACAAGATAGTAGACGAGGCCGACAGTGACGAAGACGGCGAGATAATGTTCGTAGGCGTGCTCAAAGAAAACCACGAATATCTCCTCAAAGAAACCGACGCTCCGGAAGGATACGAAATCCCCATCACCCTTAAGGATGGTGTGGTAGTTAAGACCAAGGGCAAAGGATACAACGCCGCTATGGAAGAGAAGGACAATCAGATAGTTTATAACTCAAAGCCTTCACGTGAAGTTAATTTCGCACTCCTTAACGGTACAGATAAGACCACCGATTTGACGGGTCTTTCAGATACGCCTGCCAAGATTACCGTATACAAAGGTGCTACCGAGGTATGGAATTCCGACAGCACCGAGCCTTTCAAGGCAATATACGGTACCGAATACACTGTCAAAGAATCCACCACGCCTTTTGGCTACCACGGAGATTCTGCGTCCGGTTACAAGTTTACGATTAATGAAGGCACGGGAGAACTTGTTCTTTTGACAAGCTCCGATGATGTAAAGCTTTCCGGCGACAACATCACCATGTATGACACGGCCAAAGAAAGCATGTCCATAATGATTAACGATATCTCCGAAAGCCAGGGAAGAGCTCTTAAGGGCGCTAAGTTCCGGATTAAGCAGGGAAGCACTGTGGTTAAGAGCTTTGAAAGCGAAGGACTGTTTAAAGAAGTTACTCTTCCCGAGGGTGACTACACGCTCACAAGAGTTGATGCGCCTTTCGGATTTGAAGCCGAGAGCAAGGCACTTTCTTTCTCCATAAAGAAGAATTCAGAGGGTGCTCTTGAGGTTGAGACTTCATCCAACGTAGGTAACATTACCGTTGAGGGCAACAAAATCGTAGTGCCCGAGGTAAGCAAGCCTGCGGACAGTGTTACAGTCGATCCTGTTGCTGCAAGCGGCAGCGATCCCGCGAAGGAAGCCGATTTAGACTTCGTGCTCACTCCCAGAAAATATGCGGACGGTTCGGCCGTAGGCCTTTCCGACACACCCGCATGGTCTAAGAGCGAGGGCACTCCCATGAAGCTCCTTCCTCAGGTAGAATACGACCTTACCGTAATCGACAAGAACGGCAAGAAAGTATCCAAGATCGTAATGATTGATGAAAAGGGCAATCTTGTGGTTAAGGATTATCCGGCACCCGCACCCACACCTAACCCCGGCGGCGGCTCATCTTGGAGCTATTCGGCACCTGCTTCTACGAAGTCCGTAGACGTATTGGCTGACGAGTACACTGCGACGGGCAGGAAACTTGCCAAGACCGGCGGGTTTATGGGTACCGTGGCAGGATACGGCGCAGGCTTTGCGCTTATGGCGGCCGGCTTGTTCATGGTAAGAGGCAAGAAAAAGAAAAATAGGTAATATGAAACTAAGATATATAGTTAAAATCATCGGCTGTATATTCATTGCACTGGGACTCTTCATAGTTATAGGTTCGCTTTATATCAATATCAGGCAACAGGCTATGAAGAAGAGCGCAATAGCTGAGTTTAAGAATATGGTAGCCGCAAGCGAAGCGGTCCCGGAAGAACATCCTATAGATGATGTGACATCAGAGCTTACGGAGGTTGCTTCACAAGGCGGCAGCGCGACTGTAGAGGGCGATATCCTTTATATGTTGAGAATTCCGTGCATCGACTCGGAGAACCCTGTCCGTGAGGGTGTAAGCGCCGGTGTGCTGGCTGATTCCCTCGGTCACGAGCCTGATACCGCATACATCGGCGAGGGTGGCAATTGCGTTATCGCAGGACATCGCAATTACAGCTTCGGCTCTTTCTTTAACCGACTTAACGAGGTCAAAGAAGGCGACATGATATATGTTGATACGGCTACGGATTCTTATTCCTATACGGTCGTGGAAATTAAAGTAGTAGAGCCTGAAGACCTGTCGGTACTTGAGCCGACGGATACCGAAACGCTCACACTTTATACCTGCACACCGCTGTATCTTGCTACACACAGACTGGTTATTATTGCCAATAGAATAGACGATTAAACGTTACCCCAAAGCTTTAAAAGTTTTGGGGTAATTTTCTGAATTTTTGAAAATTTGTGGAAAAATAATAATAATGTTATATAATCTATAAAAGTAAAAGGGTTTTGGGGTTAATAAGAATACAGGGTATTCGATTAACCAAGGAGGAATATAATACAATGACTTACGAAGAGGTTGTTAAGAAAGCAAAGGCAGCTGTCAAGAAGATTGATACTTCAACCATCAAAGAGCACTTTGCCATTGAAATCGACGTTGAAGGAGAAGGCTCGGGAGCTCTCTATATAGAGCTTGATCACGGCAAGGCAGTTGCTGAGCCTTATGACTACTACGACAATGATTGCCGCATCAGAACAAGCGCCGCTACTCTTATTAAGCTTTTGTCCGGTAAGCTCGATCCCGCAACCGCACTTTCAGAAGGAAGCATTTTCTTTGCCGGCAACTGGGAGAAGGCGGTAGCACTTGCCAAGTCCTTAAAGCCCGTAGCACCCAAGAAGGCAACAACCGCCAAGAAGACAACGACGGCCAAGAAGGCAACCGCTACCAAGAAGGCAGCACCTGCCAAGAAGGAAACGGCTACCAAGAAAGCAGCAGCGCCTAAGAAGGAAGCTGCAGCCAAGAAAGAAGCGGCTCCTAAGAAAGAAGCAACTCCTAAGAAAGAAGCAGCACCCAAGAAAGCAACGACGGCCAAGAAACCCGCAGAGAAAAAGCCTGCTGAAAAGAAACCCGTTGCCAAGAAGCCTGCAGCCAAGAAAACTACAACTAAAAAGTAAATTTAAACAGTATCCGCCGACGGAGTATTTCTCTGCCGGCGGTTTTCTTGTGTATAAGAGGATTTCGGCGCAAAACATTGAAATTCGCATGAGGTTAGTGTATAATTCATCGTGCTGATTTTAATTAGATACTTAGAATTCGTATTATTAAAGGAGATGAATATACATGAAATTAGGAATCGTGGGGCTTCCCAACGTCGGCAAGAGTACATTGTTTAATTCCCTTACCAAAGCGGGAGCACTTGCAGCCAATTATCCTTTTGCTACCATAGATCCCAACGTCGGTGTCGTACCTGTTCCCGATGAGAGAGTAGAGGCCCTTGGTAAGATGTACAATACCAAGAAAGTTACACATGCCACCATCGAGTTCGTGGATATCGCAGGTCTTGTTAAGGGTGCGTCCAAGGGCGAAGGTTTGGGTAACCAGTTCCTTGCCAACATTCGTGAAGTTGACGCTATCGTTCATGTCGTAAGATGTTTTGACAACGATAACATTATTCACGTAGACGGAAGCATCGACCCCGTAAGAGATATCGAGACCATTAATCTTGAGCTTATTTTCTCCGACATGGAGATTCTTGAAAGACGTATTGCCAAGGTCGCCCGTGCAGCCAATAACGACAAGAAATACGCCAAGGAAAAAGAATTCGCTCAGTCCATATATAACTTCCTTGAAGCAGGCAACCTCGCTAAGAGCTTTGAAGTACCCGATGACGAGGATTCCAAAGAATGGTTCGCATCATACAACCTTCTTACCGCTAAGCCCGTAATCTATGCGGCTAACGTATGTGAAGACGATTGTGCAGATGACGGAGCTTCCAATAAGTACGTTCAGGCAGTAAGAGAATTTGCTAAGAAGGACGGAAGCGAAGTGTTCGTAATCAGTGCCCAGATTGAGCAGGAAATCGCCGAGATGGACGATGATGAGAAGCAGATGTTCCTTGAGGAGTTAGGTCTTAAGGAATCCGGCCTTGATAAGCTTATTGCCGCTTCTTACAAGATTCTCGGACTTATGAGCTTCTTAACCGCCGGAGAAGATGAGTGTCGTGCATGGACCATTAAGATCGGCACCAAGGCTCCTCAGGCAGCCGGCAAGATTCACTCAGACTTCGAAAGAGGTTTCATTAAGGCTGAAGTAGTTAATTACAAGGACCTTCTTGAGACAGGTTCCCTCGCAGCAGCAAGAGAAAAAGCTCTTGTAGGTATGGAAGGTAAGGACTACGTCGTTAAGGACGGAGACGTTATTTTGTTCAGATTTAACGTTTAAAAGAAAAAATAATTCACGAATTTTAATAAGGTTTTTCGGTAATTATTAATAAAAAACTAAATATTGTACGTGATTTAATAAGCGTTCCCAATATCTTGGGGACGCTTTTTTTGCGCCTAAAAAATGCCAAGAAATGGCGTATTATCAACGAAAAATTAACTTGAAAACACTTGCATTCCGATGTATTTTAGTATAAAATGTGGTTGTAAGTGGTAGAAAGTGGTGTTTAAGTGGGTGAAAGTGGTAAATTTGAACCCGCATAACGAGGTAATCGGTCACAAATGTTTAAAGGTGAATATAACCATACAATCGATGAAAAAGGCAGACTGATTATCCCCGCTAAGTTCAGGGAGGAGCTTGGTAACGAGTTTGTGGTTACCAGAGGCCTTGACGGATGCCTTTTCGGATATAACAACTCCGAGTGGCAGGTGTTTGAGGATAAGCTCCGTGCTTTACCGCTTACCAACAAGGACGCTCGACAGTTCCAGAGATTCATGCTTGCCGGTGCCGCTTCGGTAGAGATAGACAAGCAGGGAAGAATACTTCTTCCTCAGGTTTTAAGAACCTTCGCAGGACTTGATAAAGACGTAGTGCTTATCGGAGTTGCGGGACGAATCGAAATCTGGAGCAAGGACAAATACGAGGAAGCTTCGGCAGTGGATGACATGGAAGCAATTGCTGAGAAGATGTCAGACCTGGGAATTTAAGATAAGAGGATTTGAATGGAATTTAATCACTATTCGGTAATGCTTCATGAAACAATTGAATCCTTGAACATTAAGCCCGACGGAATATACGTAGACGGAACACTGGGCGGTGGCGGACATTCTTTTGAAATCGCCAAGCGCCTTACAGAAGGCGGTCACCTCTACGGAATAGACCAGGACGAAGCGGCCATCGAGGCAGCGACGGAGCGACTCAAAGATTACAGCGAGAGAATCACGGCAATCCGTGCTAACTATAAGGACGCAGTGAGCATCCTTAAAGAGAAAGGCATTGGGGGAGTGGACGGTATAGTACTTGACTTAGGCGTTTCCTCTTACCAGCTTGATACCGCAGAGAGAGGTTTTTCCTACAAAGCGGATTCGGCACTCGACATGAGAATGGACAGACGTCAGAAGCTTACGGCTTACGACATAGTCAATACATACTCGATTAAAGAACTCTTCAGAATCATAAGAGATTACGGCGAAGACAAATTCGCACAGAACATTGCCAAACACATAGTTCAGGCCAGAGAAATCAAACCGATTGAAACGACCTACGAACTTAACGACATAATCAAAGCCGCAATACCCATGAAGATGAGGGTAGAGGGAGGACATCCTTCAAAGAGAACCTTCCAGGCTATAAGAATTGAATGTAATCACGAGCTTGACGTATTAAGGGATTCACTCGATGAAATGATAGATTTCTTAAATCCCGGCGGAAGACTTTCGATTATAACATTCCATTCTTTGGAAGACAGGATAGTAAAGACTTCTTTTAAAAAGAACGAAGACCCCTGCACCTGCCCCAAGAACTTTCCCGTATGTGTATGCGGCAACGTATCAAAGGGCACGGTAGTTACCAAGAAACCGATAGTTCCATCCGATGAGGAACTTGAAGTTAACTCAAGATCAAAAAGCGCGAAGCTTCGCGTATTCGAAAGGAAGTAAGAAATGGCAAGAACAAGCAGCAGAAACAACTACATGAGAGACAATCTTGCAAGAAATATCGACGTAAGAGAGGCACTTAAGGAAAGACCCACAGGCGAGCCTTTAAGAGAGTACAGAGGCGAACTTAAGAAGCAGAGTAAGATGAGCATGGGCTTTTTATACGTGGCATTCTTAGGTCTTGCTGTTGTTGTGCTTGCGGCTTCTTTGGTATCTTACTTAAAGCTTCAGAACGATATCACAACAATGGTTGATGATATTGCATACTACGAACAGACTCTCAACAATTTGACACTTGCAAATGACGACGAGTATAGTAAAATTGTAAATGCGGTTGACTATGATTACATTAGACAAGTCGCAATCGAAGAACTTGGCATGGTCTATGCTTCCGAAGACCAGATCGTTAGCTATACCAGAGAGAACAGCGATTATGTGAGGCAGCTTACAGGCCTGTCAGATTGATGATGGGTATTTGTTTTGGATAGAAAAGATGAACAGATGAAAAAAGCTTTGGCGAGAAAACGCGCCAATGCAAGAGGTATATCAACCAGGCTGGGAGTATTCTTTATTGTAGTGCTCCTGGCTTTTGTTGGTTTAAGCTTCAGACTTTTTGCCATTACAAGAGACAATAAAAACGAATACAGGCAGAAGGTTTTATCTCAGCAATCTTACGATTCCAAGGTTATAAATGCCAAGCGCGGCGAGATTTTGGACTGTAACGGTAATGTTCTTGCGGCGAGTGAAGAGCGTTACAACGTTATTCTTGACACCAAGCAGATAAGACAGTCGGACGAGCAGAAGGGCAGTAGCGATGTCCGCAACGCCTCTGTAGACGCGATTTGTACGATATTCGGCACCGACCGTAAGACGCTTACGGACTATATGGATTCCAATCCCGACTCACAGTACTATGTAGTTAAGAAAGACGTAACTTACGAGGAAATGAGCCGTTTCCTTCCCTATATCACCGTGCCTGAGGCAGGTCAGGAGAAGGATTCTTTGTACAATGCGAACGTTAAGGGTGTCTGGTTTGAGAAATATTACGTAAGATACTATCCCCAGAAGACTCTGGCTTGCGATTTAATCGGTTTTTCCAAGTCCGAAGGTCAGGCGTCTTACGGACTTGAAGAATATTACAACGACATCTTAACCGGTACTTCCGGCAGAAAGTACGGATATTTAAGTGACGAGACCACCGTAGAAGTTACCACTATTCCTGCGGTTGACGGCAATACACTTGTTACTACCATCGACACCAATGTCCAGATGATAGTCGAGAAGCACCTTAAGAACTTCTGCGAAGAGTACAAGAACAACTACCGAGAGGGCCTCGGTGCCAATAATGTAGGCTGTATCGTAATGCGTGCCGATTCGGGCGAGATTCTTGCGATGGCAAGCTACCCCACATACGATCTTAACGATACCATGAATATCAGCCATCTTTACACAGATGAGCAGATTAAGCAGATGGAAGCGGACGGTACTCTTAAGGACGCGTACGATAAGCTTTGGAAGAACTTCTGTATTACAGATACCTACGAGCCCGGTTCCGTTATGAAGCCTTTCACGGTTGCCATGGGCCTTGAGTCCGGTAAGATGAACGGTTCCGAAAGCTATTACTGCGGCGGTTTCCTCCAGGTGGCGGATCACAAGATTTACTGTCACGGACGTAAAGCCGAAGGTAACTTAACGGTCAAAGAAGCCGTGGCGAAGTCCTGTAACGTAGCTCTTATGCAGATGGCGGCTCAGATCGGTAAGGAGACATTCCTTGATTATCAGAATATATTTAATTTAGGACTTAAGACCAATATCGACCTTGCGGGCGAGAGCCGTACCGACGGACTTGTATTCAATGAAAAGTCCATGAATGAGACAGAACTTGCAACCGCCAGCTTCGGTCAGGGCTTTAACGTTACCATGATTCAGATGGCTGCAGGTTACGCGGCACTTGTTAACGGCGGATATTACTATGAGCCCCACGTTGTGTCTAAGATTCTTTCGCCGAGCGGCTCTGTTGTTAAGAACATTGAGCCCAGACTTATTAAGCAAATCGTATCTTCTTCCACATCGGAGAAGATTATCGAATATTGTAACGCTGTTGTTACCGACGGTACCGGCTGGCGTGCTAAGCCCGCGGGATACTCGATAGGCGGTAAGACAGGTACTGCGGAGACGGTTCCGCGTGATAACGGCGAGTACGTGGTTTCTTTTATGTGCCATGCACCGGCTGACGATCCCGAGATTATATGCTACGTGGTAGTAGACCGTCCCAACGTACGCGAGCAGGACGATGCCAAGTACTCATCCATCATTTCAAGACAGATTTTAACGGAGATTCTTCCCTACCTTAACATCCCCATGACCGAGGAAGTTTCGGACAAAGAACGTGAAGAACTCTTAGCGCTTGAACTTTCAATCTACACCAACCGTGTGGAGAAAGAAGACGCCGAGGCCGACGCCTCCGACAATAACCCCGAAGGAGATAATTAGTTTTTATTATGAAAAGCACCATTTTGATTGCGTCACTTGCAGCATTTTTGTTAAGTATAGTATTAGGCCCCGTAATACTGCCGATTCTCAGGCGTATTAAGGCCGGTCAGACTGTAAGAGACGACGGACCTCAGACTCATCTTAAGAAGAACGGAACTCCTGTTATGGGAGCGTTCATATATCTTATTTCCGCTGCAACCGTGATGGCTTTTTGCGTAAAAGATTATCCGGAAATTCTTCCGATTTTTCTTTTGACAATTGCTTTTGGCGTAATAGGATTTATCGATGACTTTTTGAAAGTGGTTCTTAAGCGCGCAGACGGTCTTAGCGTATGGCAGAAGCTTGTATTGCAGCTTATTGCGGCAGGAGCGTTTTGCTTTTATATGACTAAGAGCGATTCGTGGAGCTTTGATGCATTTGTTCCTTTCATGGGCGAGTCTACCGTTAATTTCGGTGTTTTGGCGATTCCCGTAACGATATTCATCATAGTCGGAACCGTTAACGGCTCGAACTTTACCGATGGTGTGGATGGCCTTGAGACTACGGTTACAAGCGCTATTATGACTTTCTTTTTGGTGACTGCAATTGGCTTAAAGTCAGAGGTGGCAGTGCTTCCCGCTATTTTCCTCGGAGCATTGTTGGGTTTTCTTATGTTCAACGTCAACAAGGCCATGGTATTCATGGGAGATACCGGTTCACTTGCGCTCGGTGCGCTTGTGGCAGGACTTGCGATTAAGCTTCATTTGCAGTTATATCTGCCGATTTTTGCATTGATTTATTTTGTGGAAGTTTTAAGCGTTATTATTCAGGTGACATACTTTAAGCTCACTCACGGTAAGAGAATTTTCAGAATGACACCTATTCATCATCACTTTGAGCTCGGCGGATGGACCGAGGCTAAGGTTGTTGCGGTATTTGCAACCGTTACCGCCGTACTTTGCGCGGTATCGTTATTGTTTATTCCTACGATAGCATTTTAATTTTTGATACACGGGAGATTTTCGGAACATGGGAGACAAAAGACAGGTAAAGAACAGAAGATACTTTGACTATCTGCTTTTATTTATCGTGCTCTTTTTACTTGGATTCGGGCTTGTAATGATTTATTCCACAAGCTCTTATGTGTCATCCCTTAATTATGACGGAGACGGGCTGTATTTCCTTAGGAAGCAGGCGATAGCGGTCGTACTGGGACTTGCGGTTATGACTGTTGTAAGCTTTATTCCTACGGAGCTTTACAAGAAGCTTGCTCCGCTTATTTATTTTGTTTCTTTGGCATCAATATTCCTGGTACTTACGGGACTCGGTCACGAATCCCACGGTGCCAGAAGATGGATATACATTTTCGGACTGTCAATTCAGCCTGCGGAAATTGCGAAGATTGGTGTTATTATTACATCCGCAACGCTTATCGACAGAATGACGCCCAAAAGTCGTCGTTCCTGGGGAGGAATATTTGTTACATTGGCACCGGCTGCCCTTTTAAGCGGCGTTATCTATTTTCTTACGGATAACTTCAGTTCCGCATTTATTGTGGGCGGTATAGCTTTTATGATGATTACTCTTTCCGAGAAGAAGAATTTAAGACCTTATATTATTCTTGTCGGAGTGGCCATAATCGGTGTGATTGCTTTTATAGCGCTTGTTAAGTTTCCCGACAAGCTTCACTTGGGATTCAGAGGCGAGCGTGTACTTGCGTGGCTTAATCCCGAGGCATATGCGGATGGTAAGGGCTTCCAGCCTATACAGTCGCTTTACGGTATCGGTTCCGGCGGAATCTGGGGTAAGGGACTCGGCAAGAGTATGCAGAAGTTAGGCTTCCTTCCCGAAGCTCACAACGATATGATTTTTTCGATTATCTGTGAGGAACTGGGCCTTTTCGGCGGCCTTGCGATTATTATCATGTTTATTCTTATGCTTTGGCGCATAAGAGATATTTCATCACACATTACGAATACTTACGAGAACCTGCTTTTGTGCGGTGTTTTCACACATATAGCAATGCAGGTTATACTTAATATAGCCGTTGTTACCAATACCATTCCCAATACCGGTATCGCGCTTCCTTTCATAAGCTACGGCGGCTCCAGTGTAATCTTTCTTTTGGCGGAAATGGGCATAGTAATGCGCATTGCGAGAGACTGCGACTTTAAAGATGCACCTCCCGTTAAGAAGAAACGACGCGTGAAAGAGGAAGAGACTCATGAAGAAAGCTAAGAATCGTAAAAGAGTCTCGCCGATACTGATAGTTTTATTTGTATTTGCAGTTCTTTCTCTTGCAGGGTATTTCACCTACAAGTATCTTTTAGAGACATATAGAGTCGTCAATGTATACGTGGAGGGCAACGTTCACTATACCGACGATGAAATCAAAGAACTCATAATGACAGGAGACTACGGTGACAATTCCTTGTATCTTTCCCACAAGTACAAGAACAAAGAAGTCACCGACATTCCTTTTGTCGAGACCATCAACGTTAAGATTCTTTCCAAAGATTCTGTCAAGATTACCGTTTATGAAAAGGCGCTTGCGGGATATGTAGAGTATCTCGGTAAGTATATTTACTTTGACAAAGACGGTATTGTGGTGGAGGCTTCGGAAGAGAGAACCGACGGAATACCCGAGGTTGTGGGAATTGATTTTGACTATGTGGTACTTCACGAGAAGCTTCCGGCCAAGGATGAGGACCTTTTCCTGAAAGTATTAAACATAACCAAGCTTATGGAGAAGTACGAAGTTGATGCCGAGAAGATTTATTTTTCGGGCTTTGACGAGGTTACGCTTTACAAAGGCGACATTACCATTAAGTTAGGCAAAGAAAAAGACTTAGACATTAAGATTATGAATTTAAATGCCATTCTTTCGAAACTTGAAGGAATGAAGGGAACACTTCGCATGGAGAATTACGACGAGTCCACGAAGAGAACTTCTTTTGAAAAAGAAGAAGATTCGCCTGATATGCCCGTCGATAATCAATCGGAAGAATCCGGAGAGGAATCGACGGCTCCCTAAAGAGAGGCTTTAACGTAAATGATAAATATTATTAAGGACCTTATCTCGGGCAAGCGCGTGTGCGTGCTTGGCTACGGAAGAGAAGGTCAGTCATCTGTCAAAAGAATAATGGAAGCAGGCGGTTACAAGTCGCTTACAGTCAGTGATAAGCGCGATGTGTCGGATGATGTTCCGGCCGGCGTATCCTGTGTGTCCGGTGACGGATATCTTGATTGTCTTGATGATTACGATGTTGTCTTTAAGACCCCGGGAATCGTGCTTAACAAGGATATTGCCGATTATAAGTGCGAGATTACATCCCAGACCGAAGTGTTTATGCAGGCTTTCGGTGACAGAATAATCGGTATTACGGGTACTAAGGGTAAGAGTACTACATCATCGCTTATGTATCATGTGCTTAAGACTGCGGGTCTGGATACGGTTTTCGCAGGTAATATCGGTATTCCTGTGTTTGATATAGCTGACGAAATCAAGTCAGGTACTGTTGTAGTTATCGAACTTTCCTGTCATCAGCTTGAATACATCAAGACTTCTCCTCACACAGCAGTTTTACTGAATGTATATGAGGATCATCTCGATCATTACGGCACCAGAGAGAAGTATGGTCTTGCCAAGAAGAATATATACAAGTTCCAGAAGAATACGGATGTTCTTTATACACTTCCCGAAGTAATCAAGGAGTGGGGCGAGGCGCCTTCCGAGACCGTGTATGTGGCTCGTGAAGACAGTCCTGTTAAATCATTTGAAGATTATCCTGCGATTAAGCTTAAAGGCGCTCACAACGTCTTAAACGCGGCTTTTGTATATGATGTGGTTAAAAGGTATGGTGTAAGTGCGGAAACCTTTATAAAGGCGCTTGAGACTTTCGAGCCCTTACCGCACAGACTTGAGTACGCAGGCAATTTCCACGGTGTAGATTTTTACGATGATTCGATTTCCACAACCGTTAAGTCAGCAATAAGTGCGGTTGAAAGCATTAAGAATTCCGCTATATTGCTTGTGGGCGGAATGGAACGCGGAATCGAGTATGAAGAACTGGTTGAATACGTGGCAAAGAGCCGTCTCAAATACCTTGTATGCATGTATGAATCGGGTAAGAGAATCTATGAAATGTATGAGGCTTTAGATAAGTCCGAAAGTGCTCCGAAGGCTGTACTTGTAAGCGATTTGGAGGGCGCCGTAGAGGCTTCTTTGGCCAAAGCGGAAGCGGGAGAAGCGGTACTGTTAAGCCCTGCCGCGGCTAGCTACGGATACTTTAAAAATTTCGAAGAGCGCGGTGACGTATTTAAAAAACTTATAAAAAAATAAGTTTTTATGTCAGATTTTTAGTTGCGAAGTTGACAATTTAATTATATTATAGACTTGGTGAGTTTTTGTGAAGTGAAGGAGGAAATACCTTGCTGGAGATTATAAGTAATGAAGCGGAATCTGCTGCGAAGATCGTAGTTATCGGCGTAGGCGGAGCAGGTAATAACGCTGTAAATAGAATGGTAGAAGAGGATATAGGGGGAGTCGAATTCATCGGTGTCAATACCGATAAGCAGGCACTTCAGCTTTGCAAAGCCCCCAAACTTATTCAGATAGGTGAGAAACTTACAAAAGGACTCGGCGCAGGCGCCAAGCCCGAAATCGGTGAGAAAGCAGCCGAGGAAAGTGCGGAAGTACTTGAGGCTTCCATTCGCGGTGCCGACATGGTATTTATTACATGCGGTATGGGCGGCGGAACCGGTACAGGTGCTGCTCCCGTAATTGCCAAGATTGCCAAGGACATGGGCATTCTTACCGTAGGCGTAGTTACGAAGCCTTTCAGATTTGAAGCACGTCAGCGTATGGTTAACGCCATAAGCGGTATCGATCGTATTAAAGAGAATGTTGATACACTTGTTGTTATTCCCAATGACAAGTTACTTGAGATTATAGATAAGCGCACTCCTTTCCCGGATGCACTTAAGAAAGCCGATGAAGTACTGCAGCAGGCAGTATCCGGCATTACCGACCTTATCAATGCACCCGCACTCATTAACCTTGACTTTGCGGATGTACAGACCGTCATGAAAGGTATGGGCGTTGCTCATATCGGTATCGGTAACGGTAAGGGCGATGACAAGGCTATGGAAGCTGTTAAGATGGCAGTTGAGTCTCCGCTTCTTGAGACCACCATCACCGGTGCCAAGAACGTTATCATTAACATTTCCGGTGACATCACCATGGCAGACGTTGCAGACGCAACCGACTACGTTCGTGAACTGGCCGGCGATGACGTTAACGTTATCTTCGGTGCATTATACTCCAAGGAAGAGCAGGAGACCTGTAAGATTGCCGTTATTGCAACCGGTCTTTCCGTTAACAATAACGACCGTTTGGGACTTACTCCCAGACCCGCAGTTGCGCCCACAACTCCTACGGTTAAGCCTGTACTGCCTCAGTCCACACCGACTGTACAGCCTACAGCAACCTTTAACAGTGATCTTTTCAAGAACACACCTTCCAAGCTTAACAGTAAGGTTGACCCCACCACTCTTGTGGTTCCTGACTTCCTTAAGAAGAAATAATAAGAATTTGACAGACTGCCGTCCGATTGTCGGGCGGCAGTTTTTTATTTCTCATCGAGAATATTTAGTGTATAATAATACAAAATGGTACTGGGGGTACTTATATGAAAAAAGTAAGACATTTTATGGTGGTTATTTCTTTTGCTATTCTTGTGTGCGGATGCGGTAAGGCTAAAGCGCAGCCGGAGGTATCGGTTTCTTCCATCGAAGCCTCGGCAGAATCCGCCGTCACCGACATTTCAGAGTCGGAAGAATCTGTGCCTGAAGCAATACAGGCTATTCTTAACGTTACCAAGACCGAGCCGAATGAATATGATGAGAGCATAGCTTATGATGTGGATTATTATACGAGACTGGTACAGGAGATGTATGGATTGCCCTACTGGAAGGCTTATGGAGTTGCTTCTTTGGTAATCAATCATAATCCGGGACTGGCTGATGCAATGGTAATAAGGTTCATAGACGGTGGAGTAGCTCCTGAAGGATTTGAGTCTCTTTTTGAGGGCTTTTTCTTAGACAGATACAGCGATTCCGAGACAATTCAATATGCAAAGGCTTATGCATACTATCTTACCAAATATATTTTAGATAATTATTCTTTTGCTGAATTTGCAGATAATAACTATCGGGAAGAATGGCTTAAGGCAAAGGGAAGTAAGAGCGAATACGTCTATGATGACATCGATGAATTGATGGAAGAGGCAACAATAACGAAAGACAGAACACAGTATACTATAACTGTCGGCGAACATGACTGGATATGCGGAAACGAGACTTGGGTTAAGGATGCAGGAGAACTCTATTCTGTAATACACACCAGCGAAAGAGATGTAAGACGTCTTCGTGAAGAGTTGAAAGCTGATGCACCGGAGTGGTTTGAAAATGTTGCAAGTAAAAGAACTGTTAAGTTTACTCTGTTTGAAGCTGAAGATGCTTCATTTACACACTTATCTTCAGATGGTGTGGAAACGATTTTCCTGGGACATAATACATTTGCAGCCACTCACGAATACGTACATGCGCTTTCGTATACCACCACAGATCCAAACATGGCTTGGCTGGTAGAAGGTGCAGCTGTTCGTTATTCAATGAAATATTTGGCTGATTTAGGTTTTTACGATAGCAAATTTGAGGATGTTCTTAATGGTGCAAGCCTGGATGATTATCTGGCGGAGATTAAAGCTGAGAATAGCGATGAATGGCCGGCATATACTGAAGCAGTACGTGCCAAATATAATGTGTTAAAGGAAAAGCACGGAGATAAATATGTCGATAGGGTGTATAGGTATATAGCTGAAGCACAAACGGAACTTGAAAGGGGAGAACCGTTCAACGGAGACACTATTGCGGATGGATATTATGAAGCAAACGAAAACTATGTAGGGAATGGAGCGCTTACGGACATTTATAAGAATTCTATAGAAAGTAAACTTACATATGGCGGAGCTTACGTGGCGACAGATTTGCTGATACAGAAGTTTGGGGCGGATAAAGTACTGACTTATTTAGGAAATGGAGATGATTTCGAGGGGGAATTCGGCTGTACGATTCAAGAATTCTTGGATGAGATCAGAAAAAGCGGAAGTTATAACGACGCATTTATTTATGAGCCGTAAGAAAAAGCCGAGGATTTGTCCTCGGCTTTCAAAAATCAAAAAACTATTTTTCGAAGATATAAGCTTCTGCGGAGAAATCCTCTTGAGCTCTGCCATAGCGCCTAAGTGGATTATGGGAGAAGATGTTTATACCATGTTTCCCTGCAAAGGTTTCTATATCTTCCGAACCGGCAAATCGGTGATATACACAAAGCACCTTGTCCTCGAATACTCTGAGCACCAGCTGTGAACCTGTAGGATTGTTGTAGCTCTTGGTATCGGCGCAGTTAAAGAAAGTGTAACCGTCTTTGATAATCGGAGCGGCCTCACGGTAGAAATCTATGCCTCCGTCAAGAAGTCCCCACTGATGATCGGACAAATCATATACATCGCCGCTTAAGCCCATACGACCAAGAAAAGTAGCGCAGATGGAATAGAATATGCGTGAATCGCTGTCGGTAGCGCGCATAACAGCCCATATCTGGCTCTGCTCGGGGCGGATAACTCTGTGAAGGTTAGCGGCAATAAGCGGAAGAGAGGATATCTCGTGAGCATCCGAAAAACTTGCCTGAGATGCAAGCTCCATAAAGGAAGGCTCGAGCCTGTGACCGCCGCTTGAACAATTTTCGATTACAAGGTCGGGAAGCTCGCGACGCATTTTCTTAAAGTATTCCTGAGTCGCAAGCACCTTTTTACGAAGATTCTCGCCGGGGCCTTCGGGACCGTCACAGCCTATACCCATTGTGTCATTATAATCGACTTTAATATAGCCAAAGCCGTTATCCTTAAGATTACCGATTACATATCGATCGAGATATGCATCAACGTACGGATCTTCCATATCCCAGAACCTTGCTCCGCCTACGGTAAGCGGAACCCCGTCCTTTTTGACAAAATGCTCGGGATTGTCATACACACCCGACTTAGGCGCAGCTACTTCGAATTCATACCAAATACCGGGAATCATGCCTTTACCGCGAATATAATCGGTAAGCTCACGAAGTCCGTTAGGAAAGCGATTCTTATTGATGCTCCAGTCACCTCTGTATTCCCACCAGTTGCCGCAATCAGAATACCAGCCGGAGTCCATTACAAGGAACTGAATACCCTTGCCGGCAATCTTATCGGCGAGTCTTTTAAGGTTATCTATAGTAGGGTTGCCCCATGTGGCGCAGTATTCATTGAACGTAATGCCCATCTGATTGTCGACGGGACTGATATCGGGATGCTGAGCCTTTACAAGCTTGTCACATACTTCCTCAAGCGATGAACCCGTAGCAACAACGGCCTTGGGAGCCACAAATGTTTCGCCGGGCTTAACGGTCTTAGTCCATTGTCCGAAATCTCTGTCGGCAATACCACCGGAAACCCTTACCACATCGCCTGCACGAACGGTAAGCTCAATCTGCCACGAAGCGGGAGAGTATAACTGCACTGCGGTAAAAGAATGCGTCTCACTATCCTCAAGCGCCACAAAGGGAAAATACTTTCTTACGGGCATCGAGCCTACATTACCAAACTTTTCCACACGGAAAGCCATATTGTTCCAGGAATGCTCCATATTAAGATCCGCAAGGTCATCTGTCTTAACGCGCCCCTCCGCACTCCAGAAAGAGAGTATACGATGAATTTTATCTGCCTTAACTTCAGGCAAAAGAAAAGAAGTAAGCATTTCGAGTGTAACAGGCGCACCGGAACCGTTTTCAAAAGAAGTAATGACTTCGGTAGCGTCGCTGTAAGGGCTTTTCTCGTAGGAGACCGTAAGCTTCAAACCGTCATCGGAGGTAAGAGTGGTCTGAGAACCGCTTTCGTATGTATTGTTGAACCGTCTCATGGACGAATTATCAAGCATGGTAAGACCGCAGGAATAAAATCCGCAGTATTCGTCGCCTGTAAATTTGCACTGCGCAAGGCTCTTTAGGTTCATAGGAATTTGTCCTTTCTTTTTTCTTTTACTATACATCAAAATTGTAAATTAGTAAAACGATTTATAAGGCATAAATACAACTATTTTTATAGATAAGAAGTTGCATGTATGTTAGAATTATTAAGACCGAAAGGTTAGAGGAGGTTATTATGAACATGAAAGTTTTGCTTGATGTGGCGATGCCGCCGGAGCCGGCGCTTAAAGGTGTGGCGCACGGAATCAATTGGATTATCGCGTTTATCATAATTGCTTTTGCCATTGCGATTGTGAGCGTAATCATTATCAGAAAAGGTGTAAAAAAGTATAAAGCAGATGAGAAACTCACGTCGCCGTTTGATGTACCCGAGGCGGCGGAAGACAAGGCGGAAGAATAGGAGGAACCTGTATGTTTTTATTTTACATGATAGGGTTACCCATAGCACTTCTTGCAGGAACCATACTGCTTACACTTATGGTGGAGTTCCCTATAATCTACTGCACGGGCATTACACGCAATAAGAAATATATCGTGGCTGTCAATGCACTTACAAATGTATGTCTTAACGCGGGAATCATAATTGTGTTCCTCTTTGACATGTCGGGTACGCAATGGAAGCTCGAAAGAGATATCTGCATCTGGACACTTTTTGCAGAATTGACTCTTATTCCTGTTGCCGAAGCGGTTCTTTATTTCATGATATCCAAGAAATCAAGTATCAAAGTATTGCTTGTAACATATGTGGCTAACTTTGCGTCATTCATATTTGGACTGTTTGTGACCGGTCTTTTGACAGATAGGGGCATTCACGGAATAAGCAGGTTCTTTATCAAATTATTCGGAGGTTTCAGATGGTAGAATACGCGGTACTTGATGCAGGAATGGGCGGATTGGTAATAATACTCGGCGGAGTGGCGGCTGTAGTTTTTGTCGTTATGGCGGTAATAATACTAAGGTTCAGCATCCGCGCCATCAAAAGTGAACTAAAGAAAGAGGCCGAAGCGGAGCAGCTTGATGCTCAGCAGGCCAAAGAAGAGGATGTTAAGGCAGAACAGAAGGATGAAGAAGTTTAAGGATAATATAACAGGAATTGAATACTTCATCGTACATGCCTGTGTTGAGACCATTTGCTTTTATCTTTTAAGGCTTCATTATCCGTTGCTGCTTGCGGGGACGATTGCTTTTGTTTATGACTTCTTTGCGTTCCTGCCACAGGGAATTATCGGTAAGTTTATAGAGTCGCACAAGAAATTGCCTTACGAGACAATCGGCAATCTCTTGATGCTTGGAGCAATTTTCCTTGTGGCGTCGCCGGTGCATGCGCTGCACATATCCGGTTATGTAGTGCTCGGTATCGGTAATGCCATCATGCATGAGTGCGGTGCGATTGCGACGGTTACGGAGAGCAGAGGTAAGATATTTCAGTCCGCGCTATTTGTGTCCGGCGGAGGAGTAGGTATAGTTATAGGCCAGACTATGGGTATCAATCAGGTTCCCTGGCAGTGGTTGATTATCCCTGCAGTGTTATCGGAAGCATGTGCTCTGGTAGCGCGCAAGTCTGTTCGCAAGGGTACATATCCGACATTCAATGTTGTTGAGAAAAAGTTTTCTCCGTGGACGATTCTTCTGGTAGCTTTTCTGGTTACCGCAGTAAGGAGTTATCTCGGCTACGCTATACCGATTTCTTGGAACAAGGAACTGTGGCAG